>Ga0247806_10000706_pt1 | contig 18863 bp, 14 predicted proteins | sample UWRJL059202B1_FD_179935 | JGI IMG/M metagenome (GOLD analysis project Ga0247806, IMG submission 179935) | Plant litter microbial communities from Arlington Agricultural Research Station in Wisconsin, United States - UWRJ-L059-202B-1 | ecosystem: Environmental > Terrestrial > Plant litter >... | reverse complement strand
GGCCGTCACCAAATGCGCAATGTATCCACCCGTGCAGCTTTCGGCCGTACACAGGGTTTTGCCTTTGGCTTTTAAAATATTGCCTATCACTTTTTCAATCGGCTCGTCTATATTGGTTACCAGGTAAGGTCTTACTTTTTCCTGCAATTGTAAAAAATAACCATCGATCTCCGCCTCAGAAGTTTCCGCATCGCTACCGGTAGCGGATAAACGCAAACGCACCATGCCGTAGTTGGGCAGGTAGGCGAGTTTTATATGTGCAGGCAATGCTGTTTCAAAATCCTGGATCATATCCGCCAGAAATGATTCCCCCACGCCTGCGGTCAACAAGGTTCGGTGCGCGATGTGCGGGAACTGGTAATGTTCCAGCAGCCATGGAATAACGGTGTCTTCCATCATGCCTTTCATTTCATGCGGCACGCCAGGCATGCTCACGAATGTTTTGTTTTCTTTTTGGAAGATCATGCCGGGTGCAGTACCGCGACTATTCTGTATCACGATGCAATTGTCCGGTACTTCTGATTGTAATAAATTCCTTTCAATGATGGGACGGTTGAGTTTCGTAAAAATATTGAGCACATTCTGCCGCGCTGCTTCATTCACCACCATCGTGCCGCCAAAATATTTACACAAAAGTTCTTTGGTGATATCGTCCGCGGTTGGACCCAGCCCGCCGGTGATCAGTATGATGTCGCTGTGTTGCTGTTCTTGGTCCAGTGCCGTCCAGATTTCATCCCACACATCGCCCACAGCTACCCTGCGGGCCACGCGTACGCCGGCTTTGTTGAGCTCCTGCGCCATCCACGCGCTGTTGGTGTCTACAACCTGGCCAATCAGCAATTCATCTCCAATGGTAATAATGGTAGCCTGCGGCATATCGGGCAATTTTTATTTCAGCCGCAAAATTAGCGCTTAAAAGCTTGTGAAAAAGTAATGCCTTCGTAAACATCTTTGAGTTGTAAGCTGATGTTTACCGTATCGATGGAAAAAACGGCGTCCAGGGTTTTGTATTCTGTCAATTGCCAGCTCTGGTCGGGAAAACGTTTGAACTTTTCCACCGAAACGGCCTGCGGATCTACAAGGATATACTCCACCAGCGAATCCATATCCCTGTACAATTTAAATTTCGTTCCGCGGTCATAGTTGCGCGTGGACTTCGACAATATTTCTATAATGACACAGGGATTGGTGAAACTATTTTTATCATGCTTCGTAGTTGTAATTTCCCCGCAAACAATACTTATATCAGGATAAGTATAAAGCGTATTTTTTGGAATGTTTACCCTGAAATCACCTCCGTAAGGTTTACAACCAGAGCCTTTCAACTTTCCGCCAATTTCAGTAAATAAATTGGAAAACAATTCATTGTGGTTGGGCGAAGCGCCACTCATGGCAAATATTTCACCTTCAAAGTATTCGTGCTTTTCCATGGCGGCATTTTCCGCTTCCAAATACTCTTCCGGTGTGATCGCATATTTTACCGCAGGTTCATTAACAACATTTTCCATATCGATACTTTATACATCAAATTTAATTCTTTTAGCTTTGAATCTCAGCATTTCATTATGAAGAAAATCCTCCTGGTTGTGTTATTATTTGCTGCCGCAGGCATTGCGCGCGGCCAATCCCTTAACGATAAACTCGCCGCGGCGGTGAACACGCTGGAGAAAGACAGCCAGTTTGCGCATGCCATAATTGGTTTTTACGTAGTGGATAACAAAACCGGGAAGCCTGTTTTTGAAAAGAACATCCAGGCAGGACTGGCGCCCGCGAGTTGCCAGAAGATCATCACTTCAGCAAGTGCTTTTGAATTGTTGGGACCCGGGTTTAAATACACGACAAAAGTTTTTCTTACCAGTAACAATAATTTGGCGGTTGAAGGCAGTGGAGATCCAACCCTGGGAAGCTGGCGGTACCATGCAACGCGCAATGATGCATTTTTTACTGCGATTGGCACTGCTTTAAAGGCAAAGAAAATAACCCGGCTGAATGACCTGTATGTTTCCGGCGGAAAGAATTTTAACAGCAATCCCATTCCCACCGGTTGGATCTGGGAAGACATCGGCAATTATTACGGGGCCGGGGCAACAGTACTCAACTGGCGTGAAAATCAATACGATCTTATTTTACAACCAGGCAAGGCAGTGGGCGACGGCGTGAAACTCGTACACACGGAGCCGGCCGGTTTAAGGATTGAGTTCAACAACGAACTGCTGACCGGCGCAAAAGGCAGTGGCGATAATGGTTATATTTTTCCTGGTCTTAACGGCAGCAGGTCGCTTGTCTCAGGCACCATTCCATTGGGTGAAAATAACTTCAAGATTTCCGGTGCGGTTACCGATCCTGGCGGTTTTTTTACGGAGCAACTCAGGCGATCCCTTTTGGCAAACGGTATTAAAGTGGAGCAGGATCCTGCTTCCGATACCACCGCGAAAAGCAACCTGCTGCTCGTCAATAATTCGCCAACCCTCGACAGCATCAACTATTGGTTCCTAAAAAAAAGCGTGAACCTGTACGGCGAAGCCTTTATAAAAACCATCGCTTTTCAAAAATCAAAATTCGGCTCAACAACGAAAGGCATTGAATTGGTAAAGGACTTTTGGAAAACGAAAGGCGTGGAGCCCGGTGCTTTGAATATACTGGATGGTAGCGGTTTATCGCCTGCCAACCGCATCACGGTGCATTCCCTCGTCACGGTACTGCAGTATGCAAAACAACAACCCTGGTTCGGCAGCTTTTACAATGCCCTGCCCGAAATGAATGGTATTAAAATGAAGGATGGTTACATCGGCGGCGTAAGAAGTTACGCGGGTTATGTAAAAAGCAAATCCGGCAACGAATATACTTTCTCTTTTATCGTAAACAACTTTGAAGGCAGCCCGGGTACGGTAAGGCAGAAGATATGGAAGCTGCTGGACCTGCTTAAATAATTAAAAATTATTAATTAGAAATTAGAAATGGAAACAGTGTAAAATTTGACAAGTTCTTTTCCCGTCCTGTCGCCATGCATTTCTAATTCAAAATTTCTAATTTCTAATTATACACGGTGGTGATCTCCCTTCCAGTTAACAATCGCAGCTTTGATCTCTTTGGGGCGCAGGCTTTCGGCCACCGCGCGTTCGGCGAGTTGAACAAATTCTTCATCCGGCGCAAAGCGCAACGCAATTATTTGTCCCGTGCGTAAGCGTTTATCGAAAGGTTTCCCGGTTAAAATAAAATGCCGGAAATTTTCTTCGGCCCTGATGGCCCTGTCCTGCGCCGTCAGCGCAAACACGCGCGCGTACCAGGCGATGATGATAAGGGCTATCGCAAGTCCTAAGATCATCCATGCTTCCAGGCAGTTTTCATTGCAGCGGCAGAGGTTCACTATAGCGCATACCAGCACGGCTACCATGATGGGGTAAGCCACGAAATGAAAAGGCTTTACCAGCCGGGTATGGTTTTTAAAGTTTTGGTCGGGCATGATACTGATTTGAAAATTTGAAGATTTGAAAATGGCGCAATGACGACAGCTCTGTAATTTCTAACTTCTCATTACTAATTTCTAATTAAAAGTATGGACTCAATTTATCCCTGAGTTCAGACGGCATCTCACACCGCTTCATCGTTTTGGCATCGATGAAGAAAAGGGTTACTTCGCCGGTGTTCAGCAATTCGTCCTGCTGGTTGTAGATCTCGGCGTAAAAAACGATCCGGGAATTGACAGGCATTTCTTTCAACGTTGTTTTCACCGTGATGAGGTCGTCGTATTTGGCGGGCCGCAAAAAGCGGCTGTGGATATCAACCACGGGCATAATAATGCCCATGGCTTCTATCTCTTTATAAGTATAACCGATCTGCCTTATGGCTTCGGTTCTGCCGATCTCGTAAAACTGCGCGTAATGACCATAGTAAACCACGCCCATCTGGTCGGTGAGTGCGTAATGAATGCGGATGCTGGTTTCTGTGATGAACATGTTTTGGTTCGGGATGCTGTAAGAAGCACCTCTTTTGTTACGCTTTTGTTATTTACCAATCATGCTGTCAACGCTCACGCGGCCTGGTCCTACAAATAATAATACGAGGTAACCGGTAAGGTAAAGCGCAGCAATATTGCCACCACCTTCGAGTACAACACCGTTGTTGGCTTTGAAGATGATCACGCACATGGTGATGATCAGCGGGATGGTAGATAAACGCGTAAACAGTCCAAGGATCAAAAAGATAGAACAGAAGAATTCGGCGAAGATGCACAATGCAAGGCTGGCGGGACTTCCAATGCCCATAAAATTCATGAACTCATTTTTCATGGTGCTGAAATGTATCAGTTTTTGATAGCCAATGTTCGCCATGAAAATACCGAAGCTCAAACGAAGGATCAACATCGCTGCGCTGAAGGCACCGGCAGAATAATTTGTAGAGAATAACTTTTTCATTTTAGTTGGTTTTGATTGCAGTTAGAAGATTAATGTTTTGCAAATTAAAACTGTTTTATCATTTTATTAACAGCATTATAAAAATACATTCGTTTTGTTTACACTGGTTATCCACTTATTCACAATCCGATTGGAACGATGTTTGCAAGGATGCAGCCAGTATAATTTTGCAACCCGCAGATAAAAATGACAGACCCACTCAACATGATGAAACAAAAGATCATTACGCTGTTGTTCGCAGCAGCGCTCTCTTTCCCCGCTTTCGCACAACCCACACACGCCATCACCGATCCTGAAAAAAAATACAAAGAAGCAAAGGCTTTTTTTGTAAACGAACAGTACGCGCTGGCCTATCCCGTGTTGAAAGAATTGCAGGTTCGCTATCCCGATAACAGCGGCGGCGATCACGCTTACCTTACCGAAGACGTTAATTATTATTACACCGTTTGCGGCCTGAAATTAAAGCTGCCCATCGCCGAAGAAGAAGCCAAAGAATATGTGGACGTGGTGAGCAACGAACCGCGCAAACAACTGATGAGCTATCACCTGGCGAAGTATTATTTTTTGAACGACGACTTCAGCAACGCACTGCAATATTATGAGCGCGCCGGTCTCGACAACCTCAGCAACGCGGAAATGGCCGATGCCAAATTCGAAAAAGCCTATTCTTATTTCAACCTTAAACAATTTGCCGAAGCAAAACCGCTGTTCAACGAGATACAGCAACTGCCGGACAATAAATATTATATCCCGGCCAATTACTATTATGGCTTCATCAGTTATTACGACAAACAATACAACGAAGCGCTGAAATCGTTCAAGCTGGTGGAAACGCAGGAAGAATACAAAGGCGTGGTGCCTTACTACATCGCCGAGATATATTATTTCCAGGGTAAAAAAGACGAAGCGCTGCGTTATGGCGAAAGCGTATTGAGCCGCGGTGGAAACCTGTTCTACCAGAAAGAAATGAACCTGCTCATGGGGCAGCTTTACTTCGAGAAAAAACAATACGACAAAGCATTGCCTTTGCTGGAGGCTTACGTGAAAAGCAGCGACAAGGTCAGTAAAGAAATAATGTACGAACTCAGCTACTGTTACTACGAAGCGAAACAATTGGAAAAAGCCATCGAAGGCTTCAAGCAGTTGAGCAACGAAAAAGATTCGATGGGACAAAACAGCATGTACCTGCTCGGCGATTGTTACCTGCGTACCAACCAAAAAGCCAATGCCCGTACGGCTTTCCAGTATTGCGCGTACAACAGTTCCAATAAACTGCAACAACAGATATCCCGTTTCAATTATGCGAAATTGTCTTATGAACTGGGCTACCAGGACATTGCGCTGAGTGAAATGAAAAAATACCTCAGCGATTATCCCAACAGCGAGTACGACACCGAAGCCCGGGAAATACTTGTGGGCCTGCTTGCCAATACCAACAATTTCGCCGATGCCTTACAATTATATGAATCCTTCCCGCAGCCAACGGAGTCGATGAAGAAGGTATATCCGCGCATCCTGTACGGCAGGGCGGTGGAACTCATCAACGACCAGCAGGTGGGCCGTGCCGATGAACTGTTGAACAAGGTGCTGCAACTGCCTGCATCAACGGTTACCCCTTATGCTAATTTTTGGAAAGGAGAGATCGCTTACCGCGATAAGAAATACGATGCGGCGATCAGGCACCTTACGCTTTTTCAACAAGCCAATGTGCCTTCGCAGGGTGAAGCCAATCCACAAACCGCTAAATACGATTTAGGTTATAGCTGGCTGCAAAAAGAAAATTACAAACAGGCGTTATCTTATTTTGAACAGGTGGCAACGAAAGTTACCGTTACTTCTTCCGCCATCGAGCAGGACGCCTATGTGCGCAGCGCCGATTGCTATTTCATGATGCGCGATTACGCGAAGGCCAACGCGATGTACGATAACGTGATCGCCAATGCCCTCACGCAGAGTGATTACGCGATGTTCCAGAAGTCGATGATTGCCGGTGTAAAAAGTTCCGCGGACAAAATAAAAACATTGAATGCATTAACGCGCCAATACCCCCAAAGCGGGATGGTGCCCGATGTGAACATGGAGATTGCCGATACCTATATCTCCAACGAAAAATTCTCTGATGCCATTCCTTACCTGGATAAATTATTGGCCGATCCTGCCGCCGGGCGATTGAAGCCGCAGGTGTATTTAAAACTGGGGTTGAGTTATTACAACATCAACAACAATAAAAAAGCGCTGGACAATTACCAGGTTTTGGTTGAACAATATCCACAGTCTGCCGAAGCCGATGCCGCCATGGATATCATGAAAAACATTTACGTGGAAGAAGGCAAGCCGAACGAGTACGTGGACCTGATGCGCAAATTCGGTAAGAACATTTCTGTGAGCGAAGCCGATTCATTGACTTACACTTCGGCCGAACTGAAATACAATGCTGGCGATTGCGCTACCGCCATCAACAGTTTCGGTGATTATTTATCCCGTTACCCTAACGGTGCTTATGCACTCGAAGCCAATTATTACCGCAGTGAATGTTATTTAAAGAACAAAGACTGGCAGAACGCGCTCACCGGCTATGGCTATGTGAACAGCAAAGGTGCCAGCCGTTATTTCGAAAGGGCTACGTTGCAGGCCGCCACCATCAATTATTTTGAGTTGAAGAATTATGCCGAAGCGAAAAAATATTTTGAATCGCTGAACAGTGTCGCCGTTAACCAGGACAATCAGCTGGAAGCCTTGCGTGGTTTGGTACGTTCTTATTATCAGTTAAAAGATTACGGGCAGGCCAATGAAGCCGCCAAAAACCTGCTGACGAAGAAAGGCATCAGCACCGACGATAAATCAGTTGCCTTTTTGGTACTCGGTAAGTCGCAGCAACTCGCCAATGATTGCGCTTCGGCGATCAACAGTTTCAAATCCTGTGCGGCCATCAACAAATCGGCCTGGGGTGCAGAAGCGCGTTACGAGATCGCCGCTTGCCAGTTTACCATGAACAACCTGGCAGCCGCAGAAAAAGCAGCCATGGCCGTAATCAAGGAAACCGGTTCTTACGACAACTGGGTAACGAAAAGCTATATTCTACTGGGTGATGTATTCATGAAACAAAAGGATTATTTCAATGCCAAAGCAACTTACGAAAGCGTGGCAAAAAATTCGGTGATACCCGAACTGAAAAGCGAAGCGCAACAAAAACTCGATGCGGCCATCGCGGAAGAAAAATCAGTATCAAAGGTGGACTAACCCAGTATTAAATTCAAGAACAACAACATGAAAAAAACTATCAATATAAAAATGCCGGGATTTAAATTTTTATTGGCTGTGACGATGTTATTGTTATCAGCAGCGGCTTCAGCGCAGCGCGATACGACGAAGAAAGGCACTACCATCGACATCATTTCTTCCTATCAACCCGTGTTGCGCAACGCGGTGAAAGTTAATTTTTCCGCAACGCATTTGAACGCGGATTCAACAAGGCCGGTGCTGACCTATAACATTCCAGCGCAGAATTTATTTTACAGTTATCAACCCGTATCATTGAAACCGCTGGCCCTGCAGCAGGATACCAACCTGTACCTGGGCCAGCGCAATTTTGTGAAAGTGGGCTATGGTAATTTCCAAACCCCGTATGCAAGCGTGGGCTTAAGTTTTGGCGATGGCAAAAAAGTATTGGCGAATGTATATGCAGATTATATTTCCTCCAAAGGAAAGATCCAATACCAGCAATATGCACAGTTCAACGCCAATGCCAACCTTAGTTACTTTACAAAGAAGAACGAAATTTACGGCGGCGTGTCTTTCAAACACCACGATTATAATTTATACGGCTATGATAAAAATGCTTTCGTGTATTCGAAAAAGGATGTGCGCCAGCAATTCGTTGACGTAGCCGGTAAGATCGGTATGCGCAATACGGTTTCCGGTGAATACGGCATTTATTATGATCCCTCCATCGAGGTTTCCAATTTTACCCTGCGCGACCGAATCACGGAAAATTCGTTTTTGATCAATGCGCCGGTAGAGAAAAGGTTTGGCGATGTGTTTGCCATCAAACTTGCTGCCAGGGCCGACTTTACGAAATATACCACGAAGGGCATCATCCCGAATAACTATACCATCGACAACAATATATTTCAAATATCGCCTTCCATCGCTTTTACTACCCCGAGGGCCAGCATCAATGCCGGCATCATTCCAACCTGGGACAATGGCCAGTTTGAATGGCTGCCCAATGTGTTTGCCGAAGCGCAGGTAAAGGAAAATACGTTTTGGGTGCAGGCCGGTTGGGTAGGACGGTATACCAAGAATAATTTCCGCAACCTTACGCGCATCAACCCTTATTTAACCACGCTGAACCAGCAACTCAATACAAAAGAAATTGAATACTATGGTGGCGTGAAACTGAGCGTGGCAAAACATTTCAACGTAAATGCGAAAGTGGGCTGGGTGCAGTACAACAACCTGCCGTTCTTTATCAACGATACGGCGGTCGACAACAAAGCATTTACCATCAGCAATGAAACAAGGGTGAACAACCTGCGCGTGCATGGCGATATCAGTTACATAAACCAGGATAAATTTACCGCTACGGCCGGCGTTACCTTTAACGGTTATACCGGTATGAAATCCAATGCAAAAGCCTGGCACACCATTCCGTTCGAGTTTACCGGCGCCGTTCGCTGGTGGGCGTTCAAACAGGTATTGCTGAAAGCTGATTTCTATGCTTTCGGTGGCGGGCATTACCTGGACAAGGGCAATGTGAGCCGCGTGTTCAAACCCGGTTCCGACCTGAGCGCCGGTGCGGAATTCAAGATTAACAAAACCTTCAGCGCCTGGATGGATGTGAACAATATCCTCAACAGCAAGTACGAACGCTGGCACAATTACGAAGTGCTTGGGCTGAATTTTATAGGTGGGGTTAAAGTGAACTTCTAACAGGAATGAGCAGGATTTGCTGAATTAAAAGATTTACAGAATTGGCTCTTATGTAATGTAAGAGCCAATTTTTTATTTTGAACTGCTTGAAAGTTCACAATTCATAACTCATAATTCATAACTCATAATTGATTTCCTACCTTTGCCGCACCATGCAGCACCTCATCGCATCTTATCTTATTCAGAACAAAGCCTGTCCCGCCGGGGCCTTGGGCACTTTATATATTAACCAGGCAGGAGCGGTGGCGGAGTTTACACAAAAAACCATAACAGCACCGAAACCCATCATACATTTTTCAACAGAACAGTCGGATAAAATGCCGGTCGTTAATTACCTCGCTTCCGCTGTGGGTATCGATCATAGTGAAGCCGCTGCCGCCTGGGATGATTTTTTTAACGGCCTGCAGCAGCAGCTCGATCATCAGGACAGCGCTCATTGGGAAGGCGTAGGTACCTTTAGTAAGGATGTCATGGGGAAAATTGGTTTTGTACCTGTTGAACTACCGGCCGCTTTTTTACCTTCCGTGACCGCCGAAAGGGTAGTGCACCCTCAAACCGCACATACCATGCTGGTAGGCGACAAGGAAACCACCAGCACGGTGATGACGGAATATTTTTCCGAAGAGCCGGCAACCCGTTCCCGCTGGTGGATATGGGCCATCGTGATCGCCGCCATTGCGTTGATCGTTATCCTTGTGTATTCCAACAACAGCTCTTCATCGCCGCGCTTCGGCAATGCGGTCAGTTATAAATTAGCGTAGTACATGATCCATTATACATCCTGTCCTGTTTGCGGCAGCCAACATATTCATCCCCAACTCAGCGCTGTTGACCATACCGTTTCCCGCGAAACCTTTGCCATCTGGCATTGCGATGATTGTACATTGCGTTTCACGCAGGACGTGCCCAACCAGGATGCGATCGGCGCCTATTACCAGTCGGAAGATTACATTTCGCACAGCGACAGCAAAAAAGGATTGATCAACAATCTCTATCATAAAGTGCGCGTACTAACGCTGGCGGGTAAACGTAAACTGGTGTTGAAATACACCGGTATTGAGAAAGGGAAAATACTCGATATCGGTTGTGGCACCGGCGCTTTTTTAAACAGCATGCAAACAACCGGCTGGGAGATTACTGCGCTGGAACCCGATCCCACGGCGCGTTTAAAAGCCAAAACATTGTATGGCATTCACCCCGATCCGCCCGGGAAATTATTTGAATTGCCGGATAGTAGTTACAATGCAATAACAATGTGGCATGTGCTGGAACACGTACACGAATTGCATGCCTATATGGAGAAGATCAGCAAATTGCTGGCGCCGGGCGGTAAATTGTTCATTGCTGTTCCCAATTATACTTCCAAAGACGCGGCTGCATACGGCGCAGACTGGGCGGCTTATGACGTGCCGCGCCACCTGTATCATTTTTCCCCGCAAAGCATGGCGTTACTCGCCGGCAAACATGGATTGAAAATAACCACTTATAAACCGATGTGGTTCGATAGTTATTACGTAAGCATGTTGAGTGAAAAGTACAAGAATGAATCCGGCAACCTGTTAAAAGCCGGGTGGAATGGCACCTTATCCAATTTTAAAGCGCTGGGTAATGCGAAGAATTGTAGTTCGGTTATTTATCTATTGGAAAGTGCCTGAGCCATGATTAAAACTGGTTCTAATTATGAGTTACGAATTATAAGTTATCAATGCATTGCAGGTTTCGCCAGAATTTTTCTAAATAAATCTAAACCCTCTAAACCTTCTAAACAGGAGTTCTTTTTCAACTATTTTCAACGACATTCAACCTGGTTTTAGTCATTGATCAGCCACCAAACAGCGGCGAATTCCAAAAGTAATTAATCATTGGTAATTCGTAATTACTTCAACTCTATTTCAAACAGCTTCGGCCACCTTTTACCCGTAATGTATATTTTTTTAGTGCTGCTGTCGTAAGCGATGCCGTTGAGTACGTCGGTGCGTTGGGGAACGATCTGCGACTGGAAATATTTTTCTTTCAAACCCGGCAGGTCGATGCGGCCCACGATGTTGCCCGTGGAAGGATCGATCTTTACGATGTATTCGGATTGGTAAACATTCGCGTAAATAAAGCCGTTGATGTATTCCAGTTCATTCAGGTACATTTGCGGACCTTCGTTGCTGTTCACGGATTTGATCTCTTTTACTTTAAAAGTTTCCGGGTCAACGAAATACAGGTTGGCCGTGCCGTCGCTGATGATGAGGCTGGTACCGTCGTTGGTGATGCCCCAGCCATCATACGGCCAATTGAAAGTTTTGATGGGCTTGTCAATGTTCTTCACATCATACACATACACGAGGTGACTTTCCCAGGTCAACTGGTACAATTTCCCATTGAAAATATTAATGCCTTCACCGAAGATCTTATCTGTACCCATCATGTGCTTCTTTTCTACCTTCCCGGTTTTAATGTCAACGATGCGCAAAGAAGAAGTTTCAAAGTCGCCTGTGCCTTCATAAAATTTTCCATTGTACACCTGCAGTCCCTGCGTGTAGGCGCTGGTATCGTGCGGGTATTCGGCTACGATGGCGTAACCAAGATTGGCCGGTGCAGGCATGCTCATGTATTTTGGCTTTGCCCCGGGGTCTATGATTTCTTTATCCCCATTAGAATTGCAGGAGACCAAAATGATCAGTGATGCAGCAGCCAGGTATAGTTTCATCTTCATTTTTTTGGATATCGCAAAATTAGGCAACTGTTATTGCTACCGGCTTTTTCGCCCTTAAAAGATTGCAAATTTTTAGTTATTGATTTCCGTCACGGTGTACAGTACTTTTCTTGCTTCCAGGTAATTAAGGATATACAGGAAGCAGGCCTCGTGCTTTCCTACCTGCTCCGGTGGAAATACGCCTTTCTCCGTAAACAAGCGTTCCATCAGCAAATGCAGGGCGGCAGTGCAGGTGTAGCCCGTGGTGCGGCTCATAGAAGAAGTTTGGGTATCCGCATCGTATTCATCATACAATTCGTACCGGATCTTTTTTTCTGCATTGCCAACGTCGATGCGCATGATCGTAAACTCCGGTTCTTCTTCTCCCAGTTTCCATTGTTTGAAGAGGAGGGAGGAAGAAAATTCCATCGGGCTGATGAGCGTTCCTTTGTGATCGATCTTTTCGGTGCTGAAAAAACCGGCTTTGAGGAGTGCCTGCATCAGTTCGATATGACCGGGGTACCGCAAGGTTTTTTCTTTCATGTTGGGGATATGTCCCATCGTAAACAAAATGGAACGCAGCCCGTCCGTATTGAAAGATTCCAGCGTACCTGCTTTGTCGAAATCGATCAGTTCCGCATCGCTTAATGCAGGCTTGGTAACGATGTGGCCGTTCTCCACGAACCTGGCCGGTCTTGTATATTCTTCCAATACATCTACGGGAGAGAAGGGTGCCTTGTATTCGAAAGGCTTCGTTCGCTTCTTTGGAAGGCCGCCCACAAGGCATTCAAAATCGGTGACGGCCATGCGTTCGTTGTAGTAACCCAGTACCAGGTTGCTCATGCCGGGTGCCACGCCGCAATCCACGATGGCGGTTACATTCATTTGCCGGGCCAACTCATGTAGTTGCAACGCATCTTCCGGGAAGAAGGAAATGTCCACCACATTTTTACCGGCTTTTATAATCGCTTCCAGTGCGGCATAGCCCATAAAGCCGGGTACCGCGCAGATCACGTAATCGAAAGCTGATAACAGTTCCGGGTATTTGCTGTAATCGGTAAGGTCGGTCGCAACGATATGCACCTTTTTATTGCGACCGGATAATAACGCCAGCGACTGTTCGCTTTTATCGAAAGAAGTCACCTGGTACCGGTCCGCAAGGTCCAGTGCCATGGCGCGGCCAACCATACCGGCGCCGAGGATTGCGATGTGCATTGAAGAAGATTTAATATTGAATAGGTAATATGGAATATTTTGTTTGAAAATATGCAGCATAGGATTATGCAACCTGCAACCACATTTTCACATTTTCATATTTTCAAATTGAGAAATTATTTTGCTTTCACCAGCTTCATCTCCGCAATCAAATTCTTCGCGCCGGCATATTTATCCACGATGAATAAAACATAGCGAATGTCCACCATGATGTTGCGGCAAATGGAGGCATCGTAGTTCACATCGCTCATGGTGCCTTCCCATACGCGGTCGAAATTGAGGCCGATCAAATTGCCGTTGGCATCGAGCGCCGGGCTGCCGGAATTACCGCCGGTGGTGTGATTGGAAGCGATGAAGCAAACCGGCTGACGTCCATTGACACCGTATTGCCCGAAATCTTTTTTATTGTACAGGTCGATCAGTTTCTGCGGCAGGTCGAACTCGTAATCGCCTGGTTTGTATTTTTCCATTACGCCATCCATGTAGGTATAGAAGTCGTACTTAACCCCATCGCGCGGCGCATAGCCCTTCACGTTACCATAGGTTACGCGGAGCGTACTGTTGGCATCGGGGTAAAACATTTTATCCGTGAACACATCCATCTGCGCCTGCATGTACGTGCGCTGCAACTGGTTGATGTTGGCCTGTATGCCATTCAGTTTACCCGCCACGTTCGTTGAATAGGTTTTCTGCATGTCCATCGCGAGGATATAAGCTGGATCGTTTTTGATCGCATCTACTACATTTTCGCTGCTGCCGCTCAATAAAGTTTCCAATGCCACTAAAGAAGTGAATTTACTTTCGGCATAGAAAGCCTTACCCCAGGCCGCATAATCATTGTTGTTTTTTGCGAGCATATTTTTCGCAACGATAGATATGTACGCATCCGGCTGGTCTTTGATGTACATTTCCATCAGGGCCTGGAATACCTGCTGGTCAACAGTTGTGTTGAATTCGCCGTACGATTCCTTTAGCGAAGCCAGTACTTTTTGCTTGGTTTCATTGTAACCCGCTTCGCCGTTCTTTTCCTTTGCATTCACCAGGCTGTTGAGTTGAATGGCAAATCCCAGCACTTCTATCTTGGGCATGATCTCGCCATAATAATCACGCGCCAATGCATAAGGTTCTATTTCGGTGTAGGCCTGGTCGAGTTTCTTCAATAATTCCATGTAGGCCACGTTCAGTTCGGGTCTCGACAATACGATCTTTTCGAAGCTGGCTTCCAGTTGTTTTTTCTTGCCCACGGCATCGGTAGAACGAAGCCCGAGTATTTCACCCTGCCATTTTTTCCAGGCGTTGGAAATGCTGGCGTACTTCGCGGCATATTGTATTTTGATGCCTTCGTCCTTGCGCATGTAGCTGTCGATAACGCCCAGCGCTTTGGTACGGATGGCGATCTTGGCCGGGTCGCTCACCTCCATGATCTGCTGTACGGCGCGTGAATGCAGGTATTCGGTGGTGCGGCCGGGAAAGCCGAACACCATGGTGAAGTCGCCTTCCTTTACGCCATTCAAAGAAATATTCAATGCACGTTTTGGCTTGTAAGGCACATTGTCGGGCGAATAACCGGCGGTTGGTTTGTTGTCCTTACCCGCATAGATACGGAACATGGAAAAATCACCGGTATGCCTGGGCCACATCCAGTTGTCGCTATCCTTACCGAAGTTACCCACCGAAGAAGGTGGCGCACCTACGAGCCTTACATCGCGGTAGGTTTCGGTAACGAACATAAAATATTTATTGGCTTCAAAGAAGGATCGGATCAGCACATCCTGGTACGTTTCTTTTTTTACTGTTGTTCTGAAAGCCGCTATGTTCTTATCGATCGCCGACTGGCGGTCTTTTTCATTCATGTCGGCCGTAACGCCTTTCAACACATCTTTCGTTACTTCTTCGATGCGTACGATGAAAGTGGCGAAGAGCCCCGCGTTCTGCAGCTCCTGTCCTTTGTTGTAAGCCCAGAACCCGTCGCGTATATAATTATTCTGTATAGAAGAATGGTTCTGGATCGCATCGAAACCACAATGATGATTGGTTAAAAGCAGTCCTTCATTGGAAATGACTTCCGCCGTGCAGAACCCGCCCAGGCTTACGATCGCGTCTTTAAGGCTCGATTTGCTGATGCTGTAGATGTCCGAGGCGTTCATCTTCATCCCCATTCGTTTCATCTCCTTTTCGTTCATGGCCTGCAGCAATTGCGGCAGCCACATGCCTTCACCGGCAAAACTTTTGGAAACGATACACAGGGCGACAAAGAAGATCAATAAGAATCTTTTCATATAGATGCAGTTTAGGTCGCAATTTAGGGTAAAATTTCAAGCGGCGGCTGTCCGGCTCAACCACCCATCCTTATTGGCGTTAACGGGATGATCGTACTTTTTAACCCTTTGTTAGCAAGCATGGCTTTATTTTTGTGCAACACGCATTAAATCTTTACGATGAAAAGAATTGTTACGCTTGCTCTTATCCTTTCTCTCTTTGCCAACGTTGCTTCTGCACAGATATTGAAGAATATATTGAATAAGACGACCACGAAGGATTCGGCAGGTAATATTAAGATCAATAAACCCTCTACCTGGGCGGGCGGCGGCACTTCTTCCCTTAGTAACGACGACATCATTAACGGACTGAAAGAAGCACTGAAAGTAGGTACGGAGAACAGCGGCCAGAAGCTGAGCAAGCTGAACGGCTTTTTCGGCGACGCTGCGATTAAGATACTGATGCCTGCCGAAGCGAAGAAAGTGGAAACAACCCTGCGTTCTTTTGGTATGGGCAAACTGGTTGACAATGCCATCCTTTCCATGAACAGGGCAGCAGAAGATGCGGCAAAAGATGTAGCACCGATCTTCTGGAATTCCATTAAGCAGATGAGCATTACTGATGGACTGAACATTTTACGCGGTGGCGATTTTGCAGCCACCGATTACCTGAAGAAAATGACGACGGCACAGCTGACCGAAAAATTCCGCCCGGTGATTGAAACCTCGCTGGCTAAGGTGAATGCCACCAAATACTGGAAAGACCTGTTCACTGCCTACAACCGCTTTTCCAAAGAACCCATCAATACCGATCTTACCGCTTTCGTTACGGAACGTTCTTTGAGCGGGCTGTTTTACAATGTTGGACTGGAAGAACAAAAGATCCGCAAAGACCCGGCCGCGCAGGTAACGGATCTGTTGAAGAAGGTTTTCGGGAAAAGTTGATACTGTCTGAACTGTGATTTAGAATGATTGAATGATAGCTATGATAAATTAATCGCCGCCGCCTGGTCTTTGACCAGCGGCGTTTTTATTTTACCGGGGAGGCGGGAGGAAGATAAGTTTTTCGCTTCGCGAAGGAAGAAGGTTTGCCGGAAAGACTTTATTACTTTATTGAGAAACTGGATTTGAAAGCCTCTTTACATTCATAATTCATAACTCCTAATTCATAATTAAAAATTGACTCCGATTCTTACCCCGCCCCACCGGTGATTCATCCCTTCATCGAAGCGCTTCGTAAGGAACGACTGGCAATATTCCAGGTACACGCTTTTAAAACGGAGGACAATGCCGTAATCGGCCTGCATGCGGAATTGCCGGGTAGCGGAAATGGGAATGATGTAAGGACTTTTGCGGTTGAACATACCGCCCTGGAGGCTGGCGTCAAAAGCTACGGCCGCGCCGGTTATTTGTCCGTAGAGATAGTAACTGAATTTTTTCTTTTTATAGTTGCCGGTCGTTGCAAAAGGATTATTGATGTTGCCGAGCATAAAGCTGGCGCCGGCTTTTGCATCCACATCGTGCGTACCGAGGCGGACTTTTCCAATGCCGTTCAGCAACAAAATATTGTTTAAAGACAGGAGTTGCTGTTCCAGCTGTACTTCATAATTCAGTATGATGTCGTTGCGCAACTGGTATTGCCATCCTTTGGGCTTTACATTTCCTGTCCACCGGTGAATATCATCCTGCATTTTTTCGCCCCCGGTGCCTTGTCCCATTATGCCGAGTATAAACCCAACGGTTAAACGCTGTTTCTTTTCCGGGTTGATGTTGATGCCGAAGGTTTTGAGGGAAAGGTTGCTGCTGAAGGGCATGTCGCCGCGCAGGATGGTATCGCTGCGGATGCTGGTAGGCGTGTAACCGTAGTAATCTACCATTACGCCAAAAATAGTATTGATTGTGGATTTCATAAAAAGCAAACGCCGCAGCGGGAAGTTTTTTACGACCGGGGAAACCACTTCCAGGCCGATGCCTTGTGTGTAGTATTGATCTGTTTTGGTGAAATAATCATTGTCGTAATGGAAACGTACGTAATGACCGGAAGCCATGTTTTTGAAGGAAGATGTGTGGTCGATTTCCTGGGCGTGTAAACCGGTATGGCAAAGCAACAGGCAAGCAAGTGAAATAAGAGAAATCTTCAAAATAGCCTTTGTAGTACCTACGAACAGGGAGGGAAAGCAGTTTGAAAAAGAAGCTATTTAAATTGATCTCCGCCGTTTGGTCTCCCGACCAACGGCCTTTTTTTAACGGTAAGGCGGGAGGAAAGTAAGTTATTCGCTGCGCGAAGGAGGAAGGTTGCCGGGAAGACGGTAAGGCTTTTTTGTTGTATAGAGAGTTATGATTTGAAAACCTCTTTGCATTCATAATTCATAACTCCTAATTCATAATTATGACAAAAAGTTTTGCGTTATGAAATTATTAATTATCATTGTAAAAAAATAGTCACTCCGTAGAAACGGAATGACTTTTTAACGATTGCTTGCTATATGAAAAATCTTTAGTTTTTTTTCTTTTCTTTGCTGAGAGATTCAGCGTCTAACGATTGATTGCTCCTTTTAACGATTGCCTGCTTTATGATTATCTGCCTTTCTGATGTAAAAGTAAGGCCGGTAATTTTTTAAACCTAACCAACTTATTGGTGATTTTATCTTGCTAAAATGGTGGTTTTAAAGGCGAAACTCTTACTGGTAAAGGGTTTTGGTTCAATCAATTTATGATGTCCAACCGTTCTACAGACATATTATTTCAACTGGTCCACTCCCTCGAAAAGTCGGAAAAACGGCATTTTAAGCTTTACATCAAGCGCAGTTCCTCCAAGGAAGACCTGAAGATCATCCGATTGTTCGATGCCATCGACAAAATGGGCGACTACAACGAAAAACTGCTGCTGAAAAAGCTCGCTTCCGTTCAAAAGCCGCAACTGGCCAACCTCAAAGCGCATTTATACAAGGAATTGCTGGCAAGCCTGCGCCTGCTGAAGAGCACTGAAAGCATCGACCTGCAACTGCACGAGCAACTGGATTATGCCCGCATTTTATACAACAAAGGATTGTACCTGCAGAGTTTGAAAATACTGGAGCGGGTAAAAGACCTGGCGAAGCAATACCACCAGGAAAGTTTCCTGATACAGGTGATCTCGCTCGAAAAAAAGATCGAAACCCTGCACATCACCCGCAGCGGCGAAGGGAAGGTGGACCGGCTGACGGCGGAAGCGGACGAAGTGAACGCCCAGCGCAGCATGATCACGCGCCTGTCCAACCTGGCGCTGCAACTGTACCGCTGGTATGTAATGAACGGCCATGCGCGCAACGAAAAGGACGAACAGGGCGTAAAGGAATATTTTAAGAAGAACCTCCCGGC
>Ga0247806_10000705_pt1 | contig 18868 bp, 13 predicted proteins | sample UWRJL059202B1_FD_179935 | JGI IMG/M metagenome (GOLD analysis project Ga0247806, IMG submission 179935) | Plant litter microbial communities from Arlington Agricultural Research Station in Wisconsin, United States - UWRJ-L059-202B-1 | ecosystem: Environmental > Terrestrial > Plant litter >... | reverse complement strand
CAGAGATCATTCCGGTCGTCGGCGCAAATCTCAAGGCGGTGCGGGCGGTCTCCGAGAGCATCGACGCGATAGTGCAGGATGTCGCTGCGCCCGCCGTCGAACTCGTCGCGAACTACGACATCACGGCCCGCGATCCGGTGACCGGTGGTTTCGACATCACGCCTCTGAAGGACGTTCAGACGATCGCTGCCACGGCCCAGACCGTGTTCGCGGAATCGATTGCCCGGATGGCGACAGTCGACGCCTCGGCGACCGTGGGACCGGTCGCGGCCGCAGTGACGAAGGTCAATGACCTCCTTGGCAAGGCCGACTCGGCGGTAGCGAGCGCGGCGCCGTTGCTGGCACTCGCTGGGCCGGCCCTCGGGGCAGATGGACCACGCACATACCTGCTTGCCTTCCAGAACAACGCGGAGAGCACGGCCCTTGGCGGCAGTGCAGCGTCATACACGCTTATCAACGTCGACAACGGTGCAATTTCAATCGCCGCGCAGGGGGCCGGCAGCCAGGACCTGATCGAGGGCACGAAGCTTGATGTGCCCGTCGACCAGAGCGCGATCGACCTGTTCACCGACTACCTGGTGAGTTACCCGAACACCTCGACAAGTCGCCCGGACTTCCCGACAGCGGCCGAGCTGATGCGTGCCTACTGGATCAGGGACAAGGGGCTCACTGCTAATGGTGTGATCTCAGTCGACCCTCTCGCGTTGGCGCGTATCCTCGCCGCCACCGGACCCATCGACCTGCCAAGCGGCGACGTGCTGTCCAGCGACAACGCGGTCAGTTTGCTCGTTCACGACGTGTACTACCGCTTTGATTCCTACCAGGAGCCGGAAAAGATCGACGCATTCTTCCAGTCGGCCGCATCCGCGATCCTCAACAAGGTGATCAGCGGTGAGTTCGACATGAAGGCCATGATCACGGCCGTCACTGAGGGTGTGAACCAAGGCAGCATCCTGGCCTGGAGCGCTGACCCGACGGAACAGCAGGCTCTGGACGGAACACGGATCCAGGGCGTCTTGCCCAAGGACAATGCAGAAAGCACTGCCATCGGGGTCTACTACCAGGACACGTCCGCATCGAAGATGGACTACTTTCTGCAAACCGCCACCACAACGTCGAGCGATATCTGCGCGGCTGGGCCGACCCCGACTTTCAGCACCACAGTGACCTTGCACTCCAACCTGACGGCAGACGAGGCGGAGGCGCTCCCGGAGTATGTGTCGAGCGGAAATTACGGTCCTCAGCTCACGAGCACGAAGGTGTTTGTGTATGGACCTGTGGGAGCGACCCTTGTGGACGCCCGGGTTGATGCCGCCGGCGAAAGCACCACGGTGAACGCTTCCGGAAACGACCTCGGAAGGCCCGTGGCGTCGTTCACCGCGTACTTGGCGCCTGGCGAGTCAAGCACCGTCACCGCTTCGTTCGCAGGCACCGAGGGCCAGTACGGCCCTCTGGAAGTGCGCGGCACCCCGATGATCAACGCCACTGTCCAGTCTGTGGAGCCCGCCTGCGGCTAAGCAGCTCTCCAATCGCCACCGGCGAGTGCAGCGGGATGTCCGGCCATCCTTGGTTGCGCAAAACTCAGCACAGCGGTGCAACCTCGGATTTCTAGGCAGCCTCGACGTCACGGTAGGCTCGCGCGGTGCAGGGGAAACGACTAGATATCCAGGGGCTTCGTGCCATCGCAGTTGCTCTCGTGGTCGTTTTCCATTTGTGGCCCAAGCACCTTTCGGGCGGTTACGTCGGTGTTGACGTGTTCTTCGTCATTTCGGGCTTCTTGATCACAACCCATCTGCTCAGCGAAGTTCAACGCACTGGCACCGTCAGGTTGACGAAGTTCTGGGCTCGACGTATCAGGCGACTTCTTCCAGCCGCGTTCACAGTCTTAGCGGCCTCCTTGGTTGCGGCGTTCGTGTTCGTGCCGGACTCCCTTCTGCAACAGACTTTGAGGGAGATCGGCGCGAGCGTTCTGTATGTCCAAAACTGGGTGTTGGCGGGAAGCTCCGTGGACTACTTGGGCGCTGACAACAAGCCCACGTTGGCGCAGCACTTTTGGTCGCTCTCCGTCGAGGAGCAGTTCTACCTGGTCTGGCCGATCATCATCCTGGTCGCCGTCTGGGTCGCGTCGAAGATCCGTCGTACGGACGAAATGAATCGGAAGGCTATTGCGGTAGCCCTGACCGCTGTCTTTGTCCTTTCGCTGGCGTACTCCCTGTATGAAACAGCCCGCAGCCAGCCATCCGCATACTTCAACACCCTTACCCGCGCCTGGGAGTTCGCGGGCGGCGGGCTATTGGCCTTCTTGCCGGCCTGGGCGTTAAACGTCGACAGGCCACGCCTTGACGGGGCCCTGCGGCAGCTCGCTGGGTGGGGCGGTCTTGCCCTCATCCTCTTTGCAGCACTCAAGTTCAGCGCTGACTCGCAGTTCCCCGGCTACATCGCCCTCGTCCCGGTAGTTGGTGCGATGCTGTTGCTCTCTGCGGGAAGTCGGGACACACGATGGACTCCGGGTTGGTTGGCAAAATTCCGCCCGATTCAGCTCGTCGGTGACACGTCGTACGCCATCTACCTCTGGCATTGGCCGCTCGTCATACTGTTCCCTTTTGTTCAGGGCCACGAGCTGACGTTCGTCGGTAAGGTCTGTCTCATACTCATCACGATCGTCCTCGCTGTCGCTACGAAATACGTGATTGAGGATCCAATCCGAAAGGCACGGAAGCTCACCACGAAACAGTGGCCGGCCTACGCTTTCATGGCCGCGGGGATAGTGGTTCTCACGTCGATCGTTGCCGCGTCGAGCATCCATCTCGCTGCAACGTATCAATCCCGCACCGACACCCTCGACAAGGTCGGTGTCTGTCTCGGGGCGGGCGCCATGGTCAAGGAGAATTCCTGTGATGACCCATTCGCATTGACCGAGACGGTCGATCCTGGATACGCAGCGAGCGACCTCTACTGGAACGAGGGCAGCGCGCTGGCCGGCGGCGGGTGCAAACCCAAAGCAAGCGCGGTCCTTGCCACCTGCGAGCTCGGAGCGGTCGATGACCCCGATCTAACGATTGCCGTCATCGGCAACTCTCACGGCGAGCACATGGTCGAGCCGCTCGACATCGCGTCCAAGGCGCAGAACTGGCGCCTAATCCCGCATGTTCGTGCTCGCTGTTCCGGTCTGGAATCCAGAGAGGAAATCGAACTACAAAGCGCCGATAGCTCGATCGCCGCAGATCAGGCGGAGTGCTTCGCGTGGGGGCACGCTGTGATCGATAGCCTCGTTCAGCGCGCTGACATCGACGCTGTGATCATCTCCGCATCCGGCGTATCCGCGAATCCCGAGGCAACCGCTCAAATACAGAGGTTGGTGGACGCGGGAAAGGCTGTCATCATGCTGGGCGATTCACCCGCTCTTCCTGGTACCGCGACCGCCGCAGAATGCGTGGAAGCCAGCAGTGATAGCTATGACCCCTGCTCGTGGATTCCCGATTCCCAGGGTCAGACGGATGCGACGATTGCCGAAGCCCGTGGCGTGCCCTACATCGACATCTCTTCGAACTTCTGCTCAGCTGATGGGCGGTGCCACGCGGTCATCGGCGGGTTGATTACGTACTTCGATACCCACCACATGACCTTGGACTTCTCTCGAACGCTCGCGCCTTTCCTTGCCGAGCACATTTCGTCAGCACTGGTCGAAGCTGGCGCACCTTCGACGCCGTGATCGTGACACGCGCGATGGCTAATCAGCCACGAGCAGTTGCGCGGTGGCGGTCGTGCCCGCTCCAGTAGGCCCATCCGGAGAATTTCTGGCATACAGATAGAATCGGATGCGTCTACGCGGGGAGGGCCAGACGTGCTGATGAACGCGCAATTCAACCAGAGTTCTCGTTTGGTCCTGTGCTCGAGCCATGGCCCATGGAACACCTCCGACCGGTGGTCGCAGACGGCAACCACCGCCTCCCTGCAGCCAAAACGCGCCAGGTTGGCGATCTGCGACACGCATCGCCAACACTTTAGGACTGGAAAATGAAACGAATTCTCTGGGCGACAGCGACCGTTGGACTCAGCTCCATCATGGTCGTCGCGCTAGGGGCGGTGCGCTACAAGTTCATCGCACTCGAAGTCGGCGCACCTGGCGTGGGCTTGCTAGGGATTCTCACGTCAGCAGCGAACTTTGGCGTGATCCTGTTCAGCCTGGGGATGAACACCAGCGGGATCCAGGCCACCGCCGCCGCCGCTGCCGATCCGGCCAAATTCCAGAGAGTAAAGTCAGCGCTCCTGATAGCGTCCAGCTGGTTCGGCGGGATTGGTGGACTGGTTGTCGTCTTGCTCGGGCTCACGCTCGGTGGTCTTCTGCTCCCCGGCGAAGCAGACCCGGCCACCATGGTCGCCCTGGGAGTAGCCCTCGCGGCCATGGTGATTTCAGGCGCCCAGATTGCACTTCTCAACGGTATGGGCCGCGTCAAGTCACTGGCCATCTGCAATACATTCGGCGCCATCGTCGGAACCGCTACGACCATCGCAGCGCTACAGGTTTCCGGCCAGGCGGGTGTGGTCGCTGCTCTCGCGGCTGCTCCCCTCGCCACCCTCGCGTGCAGTTCGTGGTTTGTTCTCCGCGAGCCCAGGACCGATTCCCGACCCACGCGCAGTCAATGGTGGCCAGAGCTCAGGGGCTTGGTGACTCTCGGCGGAGTTGTCATGTTCGGGCTGCTACTCACCAGCGGGACGCAGCTGGCCATCCGCGTATGGCTCGAGCAGGGTCAGGGCCTCACTGCAGCCGGACATTTTCAGGCAGCATGGACGATCACCAGCATGTACCTTGGATTCGTGCTCACGGCTCTCGCTGTTGAGTACTACCCTCGCATCAGCGCGCAAATCGAGGACCTTCGCAGCCTGAACAAGAGCGTCGACGATCAAGTCCGTATCGCGTTGCTACTCGGCGGCCCCGTCTTGCTCTGGATGATCGTCCTCGCTCCGGTCGTTCTACACCTTCTCTACGCGGAGGATTTTCAAGTCGCCACTGGGATCCTGCGCTTGCAGCTCTTCGGCGATATCTTCAAGATCGTCGGCTGGGCAGTGGCGTTCCTCCTTCTCGCGCGCAAGGCGCGTGGAGCATTCTTCATCGGCGAGTTGAGCTTCAACGTCGGCTACTTGGCCCTCGGCATTCCCATCGCCTCGCAGGGCGGCCTCACCGGACTTGGCGTCGCCTACGTGGGTGCGTACGCTCTCTACGTCGTGGTCGTTCTGATCCTCGCGTACCGCGAGACCGGATTCGCGATTCGTCGCGCCACCTGGATCCTGATCCTCGGCTTGCTCGTCGGTGGCGCCGTCACGACGTGGGGCTTGGAGTCGGACACTACGGCGGGCTTCATCGTCGGCGTTATCGTCGCCGCCATCGTTTCTGCCAATGCTCTTGCCGGACTGTTTCGCTTGCGGGCCACAGAGCGACAGGCAGAGAAGGAAGGGAACGTTCTTGTCTAAGGCTGCTGCGGACCGCCTTCAGGTCGACGCCGTTGAGAACCGCAGTGCATTCGATGGGCTGATTCAGACCGCAGCTGTGGCGATCGAGAAGAACCGCTTCCGAAGTGCTGCCGTATCGCTGCAGTCTGCAGCTCGGTTTGCTTGGTACAACCATCCGGGGATGTTTCAAAGCGCGGACTTGGAGGTATTGGCGGCGCAGATAGGCGAACACCTTCCTCCGCCGCACGGCACCGGAGTTGAGCTCACTGGACATGTCGTGCACGTGCTGTCGCAGGCCTATGCAGCGGGCGGCCACACACGGCTGGTCTGGCGATGGATTGAGAACGACGCCACCCGCATCAATTCGGTCGTTCTCACGGGCCAGCAAGGTATCCCCGTGCCGCAACAACTGGCAGACGCCGTCGCTGCGTCAGGGGGCCGCATCGTCTCGCTTGGAGAAGCATCTAGCAATCTCCTCGTCCGTGCGGCTGAGCTGAAGCGCATAGCCGAGAGCGGCGCCGACACGATTGTGCTTCACGTGCACCCATACGATGTCGTCCCGTCAATCGCCCTGGTCAACGTTCCTGCAAGGATCGTGTTTCTCAATCATGCCGATCACGTCTTCTGGGTTGGTGGTGCGATATCGGATGTCGTAGCTGACATCAGGCCGGCAGGTCAACAATTGTCGATCGCAGAACGAAATCGCTCTGGGTCTCTCTCAACTATCGTGCCGATTCCCCTCACTGCTCCGCCTGCAACCGACAAACGACTGGCGCGGGAACGACTCGGCCTTGCCCATGATGCGGTTGTGATCATCTCCATCGCATCCGGCTACAAATACGGAGCATCGCCGGGCCACCATTTTGTTGACATCCATCGAGACTTCGTGCTCGCGCACCCCGAGGTAGTCCTCCTAGTCATCGGGCCGACATCAGATGGGCGATGGCAGGTCGTCAGCGACGAAACCGGCGGGCGATTCAGGGCCGTCGGGATGGTGCAGGGACTGGAGGACTACTACGGCGCGGCCGACATCTATGTCGACTCGATCCCGTTCGCGTCGCTCACGTCCCTCCTGGACGCCGCCGTGAGGGGCATACCGGTCCTCGCGCTCAGCCAGACTGTAGCGGACTCCGTTCTTACCTCCAATGATCTCTCCCTCGCAGGTCAGGGGGTGCACTACTCAGATCGCAGTGGATACATCCACGCCATCACAGCGCTCGCGACCCAGCCGGACGAGCGTCGTCGGCAAGGCGAGGCGACTCGGCTGTCAGTTGTCGGTGATCACCTGTCCCCCGGATGGAACAGATACCTCGACGGGATCTTCGAGACGTCGGCCAGACCCTCGCATGAGCCAGCCGATTCGCCCGAACTGGCTCGTGCGCCCATCAGCGCGCTCAGCGAGCTGGAAGAGGCGCTCGTCGCCTTTCAATCTGCGTCTGGGCTAGCTGAGCCGCTATGGGCGTCCCGGCTCCGTGACGCGCCCTACATGGCCGTTTGGGACCGCGCCCGATTGTTGATGTCCGTGCCCAACGGGCACCGCCTCAGAGCTCTGAAATTCATGGTTCCGGACGCCTTGCGTTCCAAGGTGAAAATCCGGCTGTCTGGTCTCGCCAAGCCAGCTCGACGTTGATCAGGACGGCTCCGGGTCGGTACTACCTGACCCGCGTGGCCGATCGAGCTGGCCGGCTCCTACGCACTAACCACTTCGCCGGAAGCGGCCTCTAGACCCGCGACTTTCAAGCGTCGTTGCCGTCGGAGCCCTACCGACATCGCCGCCATCGCGCACATCACTCCTGCCCAGAAGAGCACCCAGCCGGTCGAGGCGCCACGAACGATGTAGTCGAGGTGAAGCAGGTAAGTACCCGCGGGTATCTCCACGGACACCAAGCCCTGTGCGCTTCGAGTCACCGTGAGGGGCTGACAATCACCCTCCACGCACGCAGTAGCGGCCCAACCTTCGTAGAAGGCCTCGTTAAATACTGCGTCGAGCCTCCCCGGGCTCGAGAGTTCATACGCCAGATGTCCTGGGGTGTAGGACACAGGGGCGACACTCGCGGCGCCACACGACCTATCCACAACGCAGGCCGATAGTTCTGCAGCGCCAACCGATGAGCCAGGCGCGACTGTCACGGCCGTACCAGGTGCGGCCAAGAAAGCTGCGAACTCCGGAGTGGCATTCGGTCCCAACAGCGAGTCGATGAGGAGAGTCTGCGTCACGGAACCCTTCAGGTTGATGTAGGAGACGATCGAGTCGCGATTGAGATATGAATAGCGATTCGAGTAGCCATTCGTTGTGCCGGATGACTCAGTATCCGCCGGAAGGGGAACGCGAGGTGCGCGCTGGACGGTCTCGCCGCGAGTAGAGCGCTGTGAAATGAGCGCGTCTACAGTCTCACCGAAGGTCGAAATCTCCCCTTGGAGGCGGTCGGTTCGCCACGGCAGCTCATTCTGGAACGCCCACGCTGTTCCTGTTACGGCAGTCAAGACCGTCATCATTATCAGAATGACCGAAGCAGAACGCGGCCGTCTCCTGACGCGCAAAACGAATACGACAGAAATGCAAGCGAGTGCGAGAAGCAGCAATGTGAATCCGGGAATTCGCTCGTCGTTTGAGTATGGCCCGAACCTACCCAACAGGCCGATCGCGAGCGCGAAGAGCCAGGCACCTCCGAGCGAGATCCACATCTTCAACGGCAAGCGCCCAGGTGTGACATTCTCGACCAGGGCCGTTGCGCCGGAGCAAGCGAGCAGTACAACCCCGAGCACCATGAATACCTTGAAATCGCTGAGGCCGAAGCGACTGAATCCCAGCCCTGGCAGGTTCTGCACCGCATCCGCCCAGGGTAATCCGGGTATTCCGAGAACAATTGCCGGCACGAGCAGCGCGATCGCGAGCTTCGCAATTCGATGACGCCAGCAGGCAAAAAAGGCGAGTACGAGAATCGTCGACGGCACAAAAAGCGATCTCATCGACACATCGTTGCCGATCTGATCACTTGAATACCCGAATACCAACGTACCCAGGAGCGCAGCGCTAAACGATGACGATTCTTGTAACCGGCCCGCAGCGTCCTCTTGAAGCATTGCGTACGGTAAAAGTCTAGGCATAGACAGGCATAGCGCGATCAACACGGACACTGTAAGGGGCCCCAGAAACCTTCGCACCGGGTGGCGCGTCAAGATCTGGTGGGTGAGGACCCAAAAAGCACCGGCGTACATGAGGGCGATAGTCATTCCGGGGTACATACCCGTCGCGGCTTGCCAGATCACTAGCGAGGCCACGGGAATTGACCACGCTCGACGCCATGGAAATGTCGGCGCGAATACGAGCAACAGCCATGGGATCCACGCGTATGCGCGACTGATATCCACGTGCTGTGCATTGCTGTAGTAGCCAACCGCAAAGAATGCCGCAACCAGAGCGAGCACCGCGACAGAGAACCGCACCTGGAACGAGCGAACGAGAAGGTAGGTACCCAAAGCGCCGAAGGCGACGTGTAGCGCGGCGACGATAGCGGACGCGTGCAAGGTGAACGGGCCGAAGGCGCTCGCCAGTCCCACTGGGAGGTACCACGCACTGTTTTGCAGGTTCAGTGCCGAAGAATATCCGGCCCATGCATTCGCCACCCACTCACGTGGCGTGAAGAAACCGCCCAACTCCCACCACTGGTACGCCTCCGTGTTGTACGGTCCGAAGAAGTCCCATGGTGGAGCGATTCTTCCCACAAAGTAGGAGCGAAACACAAGCAATTCCAGTGCAAGGAGCACGACTAAAACAACAAGCGCTCTGTATCTGGCCAAGCCGAAGTCGACTCGCCGAATGGTCCCGCTCACCGCGCTCAAAGCCGAACCGGAGCGTGTATCCGAAAGCCTGATTCCCTGCGCGGTGCTATTCAAAATGTCCCGTCTCGTCGATTTGTGCCTGTGCCTGTGCCTGTGCCTGTGCCTGTGCCTGTGCAAGACATGCCCGCATTCCGGGCATGAGCACCGCCTGACGGCCAGCGGCTCACCACGGGCCTGAGGCTTCCGGCGCCAGGCGCCAGTGGCATCGCGGCCTGTCTGGACACGCCTCACGTCGCTACGCAGACACTGGCTGCCCCAACAGCGCAGAACAGGAGACTTGGCCACGCGCGACTTGTACACATGACCGCCGAAGGAGCCGGACGCCACCGAAGCATGCCATTGAGAATGAATGGCGACCACGAGCGCTGCCATCGCGAACCGGCTGGCGCCGAACGGGCCCCAGGCACGTCCCAATATTGGCCGTGTAGGCCGAAACGTTGTAGCCCCAGAACGTGTAGCCCCAGAACGAGTAGCCCCACAACGGCCGACTCCTCGGGCGACGGTGCATGGCGGCGGCGGCGAATGACGTTGGTCCGGGTGTCGGCCTCAGCGGGCGGGGTGTGAAGCCACAGGCTCTAATCGATGTTGCACTCGGTAATTGGTGCCGGATCGGGAATTGGTACCGGATCAGTCGAGATCCCGAATAGTCTTCGATCAGCGGCTAGGCATGACCAGCACGATTACCCCAGGTGGGCAGCGTTCACCCCACGATCTCCGCGACGGGTCGTGAAAACCCAATCCGGTACCCTGTGCCCGCGGAATCGGTTACCCTCATTTGCAGCCATGATTGGGCTGTTTCCGTGGCCACCGGCGGGCACTTCTCCCGTCCGACAAACGGACCACGAAAGCGCGCCGGGTCCAACCAACGCATCACGGCTGAACCCAGCCATCACTCCGTTCTAGGCCTCACATGTAGAGAAGCTGTGTCTCTTTCCGCTAAGCGGTCATGCTGAAACCGTTCGAAGACGTGGTCGTCTCGTCTTATTCGGCATTCATGGTTCTGTTGTCGCGCAGCATAGACGAATGGCTCGCATCAGGTGTGAGCGTGCTATCTCGTCCCCTCCGGCGGCGAACCCATGGCAGTACCACGACGCCACTGCAGATCCCCAGAAGGGAGTACCACAGCGGACTCATCGCGTCCCAGCCGTGTAGTGCCAGGATGAATCCCAACGATGTGAGGGTCAATGCAGACAAGCCAATGGCGACGTCGTATTTGATCGCGGCGATAGAGACGAATATGGCGGCAACGAAGAACGCGAGGCCGACCCAGCCCAACCCGAAGATGGCGTAGACGATCTCCGAGTCCACCGACTTGGCGATGTCAACGGCGCCATGCAGTTCTGAATCGACGCGCCACCGCCCTCCAGGAGCTGTTTGGAGGAGGTAGCCGAATGGCCGATCTGCCAGGAATTGCGGCACCAGAGAATAGATCGCACCACGGTAGTTGGAGCTGTACTCCAGCCCCGTTGATCCGGCGATGAAGGGAGCCCACACGAACAGGGACATATACGCCAGGCCGGCGAGAGCGGCTGCCGCGAGGGCTTGGACGACCCACAAGAAACGCACGAGAAGCGCCCGCAAAACCGGGAACAGCTGGACCGCAGCGATTGCTGTGCAGATAAGCGCTGGGGCGCGACTCCCCGTTGCCCACACGCCAGCTACCAGGATTGCACTGACTGTCAGCTGGATGCGAAGCTGGCGGAACTTCAGCGAGAGCGGCACCATGGTGGCCAGGATTGCGCCTAGCACCAGTACATTCTCCGAGCCGACGAGCGCTCGGGTGAGCCCTTCTCGTTGACTTGTGGCGAACTCGTACTCACGGCCGAAGAGCGACTGGCCAGAGAGCGATTCGGCGATCGCCAGCACCGACACCAGAGTTGCTACGCCGAGGATAACAAGGACGTAGATTCGGCCATGCCCTGATCGATAGATAATCCAAGCGAGTAGTGCGAACAACGGCATCATCACAAGCAGGTGCTCACCGTTGACCGCGAACAGCCGATCGTCGATCTGGCGTGCCACGAGCTCAATTGCTCCCACAGCCATGGACAAATAGCCACCGACCGCAGCGATGAATATGATTCGCCGCTTTGGCGATATCTCCATGAGGTAGATCTCGGTCGCTAATGCCGCGAAGCCGATCGCCACGGTGAATAGTCTCAAGCTGCCGAGCTGCTCGAGGAAGTAGGGGAAGAAGAGTCCGAACGAGAGCAGCAAAGCACTCGTGACCCGAAGCCAGGATCGCGTGCGCTGACGTCTATCCAAGGACTCGACCGGTCGAGGCGACGATACCGGCAGTGACAAGGCACTCGCGGCGAAGGGAGGATTCCTGCCTGGTGACGATGCGAATTGCCAGAAGTAGCGTTGTTTCTCGTGTCATTTTGTCGTCGTCTCATCCGTAATGTCCGAAACTGTTCTCACCCCTGATCAGTATTGGTCTTTACAAAAGTTGCCCTTGTTGCCCTCAGCGCCACCGCAGCGACTCGTCCACGGACAGCGCACAAGTGTTCATGAACAAGGCACAGATACGGAGCCTATACCACCCCTAGACGTCCTTAAGCAGGCGCCCGGGTTGGGCACTCCAAGGGGTGCCCTACCCCGATTCAGTCGCGTATGCCGCGTTGCCAGAGCGCTAGCGCGATCACCTTCTGGTCGCGCTCGTAGACAATCGAGCGGAGGATCACGGCGACCAGTATGCCGACTACAGCACCGATCGTGTTCGCGATAACGTCGGTAGCCGTCGCGAACCGCGCCGCCAGAAACGTCGCCTGGGTCAATTCGATAGCGATTGAGAGGCCGGGGCAGATCAGAAGGGCAAGCCACCAAACCTTCGCCGGCAGCAGAAGTGCTGCGAGGAATCCGAGCGGTACAAACATCGCAACATTCGCGGAGAACTCGAGCTTGTTGTAGCCGAACCACTCCGGAATACCGTTGCGATGCACGACATCGAGCACCTTCTGAATGGCGGCACTGTATCCCTGGTCCAGGGGGGTCGGCCACAAGGTCGCAAGGAGGATGACGACAACGTACGACGCAAGCAAGACGCCGCCAATTGACGTGCGAGCCATGCTCCTCGGTGGTGCTTTGGTTCCGGTGATAACACCGTTCAACGGGCACTCCTCGCTCTCGCAGTACCGCCAGAACGCGCGCCGGCTCGAAGGTTTCTCTCGCCTTCCGCCCAACCGCTGACGATGCTCGCTGAGTCCGTCCAGGAACCTCGCCTGGTGAGCAATTTCCTCGCGAACGACCGCCCTGCTTCAAAGGCAACCGCGAGCCGTCCTCGCGAAGGCGAAAACAGCTTCGCCTGAAAGAGAAACAGGTTCCGTCCCAGAAGCCGTGGTGGGATTCCGTTTGAGCTCTGAGATGCATGCGCTCCCGGTACAACAACGACCCGGCGACCCAGCCTCGCGAGACGAACATGCAGGTCCGTCTCCTCGAAATACAGGAAGTACGACTCGTCGAGTTTCTGCTGCTCCAGAACCGCGGTTTCGTACAGGGTAAATGCTCCGTCCAGCCACGCGCGATCGACCGGCGCACTCCGCGCGTCCAGTTGCTCCGTGTGGTGGCGAGGTCGCTTCAGAACAGCCGACAGGCGACCGCCGGCAGACCAAATCTCCCCCCCGACAGTTCCGCTATTGAACAACAGCGGACCGGCGACCGCGATGGCCGGGTCACTCTGGATGGCCGCAATCAACTTCTCAACGGCGTCAGGTTCGGGAAGGGATTCATGCGTCGATAGCAACACCAATTCGGTGCGCAAGCCCCGTGCGGCGAGGAATTGCAGGCCCGAGTTCGCTGCGGCCGCGTATCCCCGATTGTCGACTCGAAGAAACAGACAACCGGCGCTTTCGGCAATCGCTCGGGCGGCCTCACTGGCCGAATCAGAAACGCTATTGTCTACCACCACGGTGCTGGCGCCGAGCACGCGTGCGGCGTTGAGCGCAGCCAAGGTCGCTGGAAGCGTTCCAGGACTCTGGAAATGCACCACAATGCAAGAAAGCGCGAGCTCGCCACTGGTTCTCATGCCAGCTCCTCCTGCCACACCTGCTGATTGCGCGAACGCCAGGACAGACCAGCAGGGTAGCCAGCCATCTTGGCAATGTCCCCGGTGACAACAATGAGCGGTGCCAACAACAGAACCCAGGCAGTCTCCGGCCCCAGGGAGGCTCGTGCCCTCCACACGCGCCGCAGGAACTTCGCCAGGTATCCCGCAGCCCCGGCGACGAGCAGCAGAAGGGACCATGGACTCAGCCACGCGGCAGCGACCAGGGCCAGACCCAGGGCGTACGCGCTGTAGCGGGCCACGTGGCGTCGTCGCCAGAGTCCGGACTTGCCGTCCCCGCGCGCGTACCGGTAGTACTGCTTGGCGAAAGCTTTCAGGCTCGGTCTTGCGTTCCACGATGCGATCGCATCGGGAACAAACGCGAAGACGGCGCCGTCTTCTTTGAGCTGGAGATCAAACAACAGGTCCTCGCAGTAGTCCAACCATTCCGGGTAGCCTCCGGCAGTGCTCCAGGCAGACTTGCGAAAGGCGACCGAGCGGCTTGACGGCAGAAAAGACTCCCCGTCAATTTCCGAAAGCGAGGGTGTGATCACTGTCCCGATCGCGCGTTCCCAGAAAGTAGCTCCGGAAGAAACGAAAAACCCGCTCGCAACGTCGGCGTTGGTACCGAGCGGACGAACGAGTAGCTCGAGCCAGCGTGTGTCGAGTGTCGCACCCGCATCAGACACCGCAATGACGGGATGGGAAGCCAATGTGATCGCTTGGTTCCGGCCTGACGAGATGTTGGCACCGGGGGTTACGACCACCTGCACGTGAACGCCTTCAGGCGGGATCCAGGCCTGGATGATCTCAACTGTCGCGTCGGTGGAGCCACCGTCCACGATCACGATTTCGTGCGGTTTCTCGGTCAGGGCGTGGATGCTCTGAAGAAACTCGGCCATCGCGAGTTCCTCGTTAAGGACTGTGAAGATAAGACTCGTGGGCGTGGGCACGAACTCAACAGCGGTCATGAGACCCCCACCAGAACTCGGCCCAGTTGTTGGTACGCCTGGCTGTGCCGGGAGGGTATCTTTCCCTTCCGCCACAGGAATTCCGGAAAGAGGCTGTAGAAACGGGTCATGGAGGCTATTTCACGCAGCCAAGGCCTCAAACGGAAGGTCTTCGTTTCCCGGGCCCACCCATGCACCCAGCGGAAGGCGCCGTCGAGGATCACGGTGTAGCCCTCACGCCAGGCCCGCACGCCGATTTCGCTGTCCTCGTAGTACAGGAAGAACTTTTCATTCCAGCCTTTGAGCGCATGGATGGTCGCCGCACTGCCCGCGACGACAGCGCCCATGACCCAGACCACGTAGCGAGCCTCGCCGGCTGAGGCGTAAATGTTGTAAGAATCTTCGACGCCCGGTGTGGGGCGAGTTCGATTCCTGATCTTGTTCGAGAGAGTGGGCATGCCTCGCCCGTTGGCCTGAAGGCTGCCATCTGAGTTGATGAGCTGCGGTGCGACCAGACCACCGCGGACGTCGATGACCGCAGCCAACCCGTCGAGGTCCCCGTACTCGACGGATACGTCCGGATTGACGAACGCGATGTAGTCGCCGGTGGCCAGGGCAAGAGCACGGTTGTTGGCCGCGCCGAAACCGATGTTTTTGTCCAACGCAACTACTGCCGACGCTCCCAAGGATTCCGCAGTGTCAACGCTTGTGTCTGTGGATGCGTTATCGACCACAATCCACTGAACGTTCTCCGGTGGTCGGGTGCCCCAAAACTTGCGCAGCGTCTCCGCGCTGTTCCAGGTGACGGTGATCAGGGTCCAGCGGGTATTCATGGAATTCGGGCTCCAAGTGTCGGGAGACTGCGGGCGGCCGCAGTCAAGGATTGCAACGAGGGTCGTGCGCGTGCGCACCACAACTGCCCCGCAGAACTGGAGACTCCCCGTTTCGTATCGTAGCGGATGGTCCGAATCTGACTCGTTCGCGGCACGGGGTCGTGGCTCAGAGCCAGTAGTCCTTGGACGGAGGGTGGCATGGTGACTCTCGCCCGCCTAGCCGGCCGCGGCCGCCAATTTGATGGAACCCGCAACGTAGACGGGGGTGCCCGTGAGTTCGAGGGTCACAAGTCCCTTGACCGGCTCGATCACTGAGCTTCCGCCGTCCAGCGCCGTCACCGTAACCGGCTTCTTACTCGCCAGGGTGACTGTCGAGCTCTCGGCGGTCGTCCACATCACGCGCGTCGCATCGTCCTGTTCGCCGAATACGTAGGAGCTGACGTTCTCTCCGGCGTCTTCCTGGACAGTGAATTTCTTGTCTTGAAGCTGCTGGGCGATCTGCGCCTGGCCTACCGCCGCCAGCTTGGGCACGAAGGCACTTGGCACGAACGATGTGGAGGCCTCGAACAGCCCGAAGTTCGACTCGATATCGCCGTCCATGAGGCTTGAATCGGCCGCTTCGTACGAGTAGAAACGTTCAACACCATGGCCGAATGACAGTGCCATCACGCGCACGAGGTAGTCCGCCTGGCTCTGGTCGCTCACCCAACCTTCCTTGGTGGCCCAACCCATTTCTGTCAGCCAGATCGGCTTCGCCTCACCGTTGTTCGCGGTCAGAATCATCTGCTGGATGGCGTCGAGGTCCGCGGCCAGTTTCTCCGGCGCCTCAGGCTGCACGTACGGGTGAGCGCTCACCGCGTCGACGTAGTTCAATCCGCCCAGGTCCATGAACTTCTGCAGCCATTCGAGTTTGAAGCCCATGCCAGCGTTCCCCGGACCAACCACGGTCGTCTCGGGATCCAGGGACTTCACGTAGTCGGACGTGACGGACAACATGTCCATGTAGCACTCAGGGGTCGGGCCGCAGACTCCTGTGTTGAAGGTGTGGTCAAACTCGTTGTAGACCTCCACATCCTTGCCGACGTCAGGGAACCTGTTCAGCAGGTCACCTGTGAAGTTCGCGTAGCCCTGGAGGCCTTCCGGGGTGCTCGGTGTGCGCCCCTTGTCGTAGAACGGATTCGAGTACACCGGGAGTTGAAGCGCATGGATGCCTGCCTTCGCATACTCCTCCATGGCGTTCTCCGTGACGGCTTCATAGTCGTAGACGCCGGGCGCTCCTTCTGTCGCCCACCAGCTCACATCCGCACGAACGTGCCCGACTCCGATGTCGGCAAGGGTGTCGATGAGGTTGTCGACGCGCGCTTCGCCACCATGGAAGTGAAGATGGGTGCCAAAGTTCGATGTTGAGGCAACGGCCTCGTAAGGCTCAATGACGCCAAAAGTTGTGGACCTGTCTTGTGGGCCACTTTCGAGAGCCGCATTCAGGTTGAGTCGGTAGAAACCGAGCGGCAGGTCGGTCAGATCGATGGACGCGTAATGGTCATCAATCTTCTCTGTACCATCCGCGACGGCGGCGCCCAGCTCGTCGACGATCGACCAGGTTAGGTCTCCCCCAGCAAACTGCCGAGAGCCAATGCTGAGTCGAGCCTCACCCTGGGTGAGCATCAGCGACTTGTTCGTGAGGGCGACCTGGCCCGAATGGGACTCCAGATCCGAGTTCATGAGCTGCGCGACCGCGCTACCGTTTCCAGTCGCTACAAAGGAATCCAGCACGGCGGAACCTGCCTGACCAGCCGCGATCACCATGACGTTCATCTTGGCGCTGTCCGACGGCGACACGTAGTCAAGCGTCATCTGCGTCCAGTCGTAGGTACCTGCAGGCAGTGATACCGAGGTGGTGGTCCCCGACAACGGCCCCAGGCGCACCTGCACAGCATTCTCACCGACGTCCGTGCCCTTGGCCCAGAAAGTAAGTGTGTAGTTCCCGCCGGGTTCCACGCTAATTGCTTGTTGCAGCGTTGGGGGCTCAGACTCTGACTGCGGGCCGGCACTGCGGATTTCCAAAGCAGACTGACCGCCTTGGGCCGTGGCGGAACCTAAGAATTCCGCGGTGTCCGAGGGCGTGACGGGCGTCCACCAGTCGAAATCGTCGGAAATGGGCAGCGGCTCGATGACGGGCTCCGCCACTGGAGTCGCCGTCGGCTTAGGGGAAGCTTCCTCGCCCGTGGGCTCTTCCCCACTCCAGGGCTGCGCAATGACGACTGCGCCGAGTGACAGGACCAAGACCGCGGCGATGCCGGCGATCCACCAGGTACGACGCTTGAGCCTTGGGGTTTTCGGGCGTCGCGGCTTGGCTGAATTCTCGGTCATCATCGGTGAAGGCTCCCCTAAACGGGCATTAGTGCGGTGGTGGCCGAGATACCGGCAACCAGCTGATCGCTCCCCCATGTGAGCCCCTGCCGTTCCAGCCTAGGCCACACTCGCTGAGCTTCACCGACAAGCTATGCCGCCACCGTCCGAGTGCTCTGCGAGCCTAGGGGGCGCTAGGTCCGAAATTCACAATCAACACGCCCTCGTCGTATGCAATCCAGCCAGCATCCGGATAGCTTGGCATCGAGTCCGCCTTGATCTTGCTGCGCTCCACCTCCGCACCGTCGGGCATCCTCACCGCAACACCTTGGCTGCGCAGAAAAGCTGCAGTCCGATATTGCATGCCGTCCGGTCCGACCTGCCCTGCGAAGAACGACACCCCGAGGTTCTCCTTGGCCGGGACGAACACTGACGAAGGCCACTCATGCGTTCCGGAAACATAGAGCGCAACATTTTCACCCGCGACAGCATCGACCAATCGTTCTTTTTCCTGCCCTATGTCGAAAGCCAGGTTCTGGTCCTGGGCGTAAGTCATCTCGGAGGCCGCAAACAACCTGTTCGAAATAGTTGCCTGGCCGACGACGGCCAGCACCGTCACCGCAGCTAACAGCCCCGACGTGATTGCGGCAGATCTGGACGGAAGTGCGCCGAGTCCCGTCACCGCCCAACCAGCCAAGACTGCCACGATCATCGGCAAGTACACCATGGACCGCAACAGCACTGGACTGACGGAAACCATCTCCACGACCACTGGCATCGCGACAAGTGCGGCCAGCCCAATCAGACTGATGACCTTGCCGGCCAAGCTGTTTGTTCGCAGTGCACCGACGATTGCGAGGGCAACCATGGCGACCAGCACAACGCCCAGCCAAGGTGAGTGGAGACCGAAAACGTCCGGCGACAGGAAAGCCACGTCCCAAACGCTGGTGAGCGCTCGTCTCACACGGCTTGCGGGTTCTGCCAGGACCCCGGGCAGGTCGATGAACTTGCCGACGTAAGCATCCTGCCCTACGCCGAAAACTACCTGGGCGATCGAGGCAATGGCCTTGGAGGCTAGGAGTGAGAGTCCGACGGATGCGAGAACTATCACCGTCTTGAGCCACGTGGGTCGTCGGCTGATGACGGCAATCGCCAGCGCCGCCCCGGCCACGAGGAAGGAATCGTAAATCCCGATGGCGAAGGCAAAGGCCAAGACTCCGACAGATCGCCGAACCCAGGACGCAGACGTGATCCCGACGAAATAGACGACAAGGAGCAAGTTCCCAACGCCTATTCCGTACGCGATCGTGGAGAACGAGAACATGAACGGGAGGGTGGGCAAGGTGCAGGCCAAGGAAGCAACAAGCGCGGTCGGCCACAGCCCCATGTGCATACAACGC
>Ga0247806_10000704_pt1 | contig 18876 bp, 18 predicted proteins | sample UWRJL059202B1_FD_179935 | JGI IMG/M metagenome (GOLD analysis project Ga0247806, IMG submission 179935) | Plant litter microbial communities from Arlington Agricultural Research Station in Wisconsin, United States - UWRJ-L059-202B-1 | ecosystem: Environmental > Terrestrial > Plant litter >... | reverse complement strand
GAGATGAGTAGTCCCACGATCGGGTCGGCCAAAGGGAATCCGAGCAGAACACCGATGGCGCCGGCCACAACGGCGAGGGACGTGAAACCGTCGATACGCGCGTGCACACCATCCGCGACGAGTGCAGCGGAACCAATTTTTTGACCGACACGGATCCGGTAGATGGCGACGATTTCGTTTCCTGCAAAGCCGATGATGCCAGCGGCGACAACCCACCACAGGTTCGTCAGCGGCTGCGGGTTAAAGAATCTCTCGATGGATTGATACGCCGCGATTACCGCGGACAGCGCCACCACCGCGATGATAAACAGCCCCGCGAGGTCTTCCGCGCGGCCGAATCCGTAGGTGTATCTCTTGGTCGCCACTCGGCGGCCGAGCACAAATGCGACCCAGAGTGGCACCGCGGTGAGCGCGTCCGAAAAGTTGTGAATGGTATCCGCGAGTAGCGCCACTGAACCACTGATTAGAACAACGACCAACTGCAGCACAGTGGTGCCCAGCAGCACAAACAGGCTGATCTTGAGCGCCCTGACGCCCTGTGTGCTGGCTTCTAACGCGTCATCGATCGAATCGGCGGCGTCGTGGCTGTGGGGAACGAACAGAGCGTGGAGAAATCCGCGAATCCCCGAGGGATGGGAGTGGCCGGTGTGGCCGTGTTCATGTTCTCCGGGATGCTCGTGCTCGTGCTCGTGCTCGTGCTCGTGCTCGTTGTGACCGTGATGCGTGCTCATGCGGGCACTTCGTCCGGTACGTGATGGTGCCGCGGTGTTCCACCCAACGAGTGTTCGGCCTGGAAAATTGCGTCCGATACCAGCTGGCTCGCGTGCTCGTTGTCGAGACGGTAGAACACCCGTGTGCCTTCCTGGCGGGTGCTGACGAACCGGGCCAGGCGAAGTTTCGCTAGATGTTGAGACACCGCGGCGGGGGACTTGTCGACGATATCTGCCAAATGATTCACCGACAGCTCCCCATCGCGCAGCGCGAGGATCAGCCGAATACGGGTGGCATCGGCAAGCATCGAGAACACTTCAACCGCCAACTCCACGTACTGGCTGTCGGGTTCCCGTCCACAAATCTTCTTATCTGCATCCATACGCAGATTATTGCATAAGCGACATCCCTGGCGTGGCGCGGGCGTGATTGTGGCGCTATGACGAGGGTCCAGCTCGTGCTCTCGGGCCGTTCGGTGTGACCTGTCGAATGCCCTGTCGGCCACACCAAGCCGTCTAAGGCGCACTGCCGCCATTGGAGGTCTCTCCTCTTGTGCCACCTGAGCGGGACTAGCCGCATAGGTCCCGAGTGCAGCCGCACACGTAGCGCTGTGAGACCTCCCGCCGGGTCGTTCTCGAAAACTCGAATCGCTACACGGGAGAAAATGATGAAGCAGAAGAAGCAACCACGAAAGCCACAGATCGACCGAAACCAAATTGCTATCGCCCTAGTCAAAGCAGCAGGCGCGATCCTTGCTCAAGTAGTACGTGATTGGATGAGCTGATTCCCGGCGCGCTGCGTAGCTCACAACTACGCGGCGCGCCGTTTGACTGTAAATCGAACATGCGTTCGAATAGGGGTTATGGGATCAAATCGCCGCTATGGGTCAGATGTCACCGACCAGGCGATAAACGAGGCCGCGACCAGGCCCCGCCCTATCTCGCTCACGCCGGCCGAAATCGGCCAGCTCGACGTGATCGAACCGCCGAAGCCAGAACCTGTCAAAGCGTGGGTGCGCTACCCGGAAACCCCCGTGCAAGTCGAGGCCCGCGCGATCGCATGGACCGAGCGAGCAGTAAAGGTCGAGTGGACGATGCGCGACGGGTCCGTGCAGCAGGCGTGGGTGTGGCGCTCCGCCGTCTCGATCCGTAAGAGTCGCTAACCACCAGCCAATCAAGGTTCCGGGTGGGGCTTCATCGCGCCGCAGCGCGACCAGGCAGCGGCGCGGCCGCCGCCTCAGACGCTGAACGAGACGGCTCCGCCGCCCAACCCTCTCAGAGCATTTTTTCCCTTGGTGGTGGCCGATCGTAGTTCGCTCCGCACCTACGTTCCGGGCTTTCGCGGCATATCCTCGCTGCGCTGCGGTATTCCACGACCCTGCACTTCGGCGCTCCCGCTCTCTATCGATTCTCTCGCCACCAAGGGCAAAAAAACGGTGGAAGACGAAGGAGCAAGAACCCATGACCGAATACATCAGCACCAAAGACACCGCGAAGCTCGTTCGCCAGGCGTTGAAGAACGCATTTCCCGGAGTGAAGTTCAGTGTCCGGATGAGCACCGGCACCGGCTCCGCATGGATGAACGTTTCTTGGAACGACGGCCCCACGTCTCGAGACGTCGACGCGATCACCGCCCGCTATGAGGGCCGCACCTTCAACGGAATGACCGACGGTTACGACGACTGCGGAACTGCGCTCGTCGCCTTCGACGGCGAGGCGATGCCCCGTGAGGTTCGTTACACCTGCGACGGAATCAACACCCACCGCAGCTACACGACGGCCGGCTACGTCGTTGCTCAACACCTCATCAGCACCGACAGCGACCGTAAAGAGCTGGTGTTGTTCACCCCCGAGGGGGAGGCCGTGAGCGGCGTCACGCTCCCCACGGATATTTATGTCGCCGGGCACTTCATCGATTGCGTCTTCAGCGCCGAGGGGATCGCGCAGCGGATCCTCCACCACGTCAACCTGTGCGCCGCAGGCGTCCCCACCAAGTAGGAGCAGCCCGTGACCACCGAGCAGAACACCACACCAGAAACCGACCACGACCCCGAGACCATCGAGTGGAATATACGACGATTTACGCGGCGGATCAGATTCCGCGCCGGGATCATCAGCGGCGAAACCTACTCGCAGGGACACGGCAAAAGTCCGTTAGGGCCCGAGTGGTACGCAGAGCAGCAAGCAGCGCTGGACCACTTCACCGAACAGCTCGCGTACTGGGAAAACATCAGAGACCAAACCACGCCCACCCGATAGAGAAAGGAAAGTGTCTATCGCCCTTGACTTGTTTAGTCTAGGGCGGTAGACTAATGTTATGAACAAGCGGGCGGTACTCAAAAAGATCCGAGACGCGGCCAAAGCTCAGGGCCTCGATTACCGAGAAGTTGAGCTGACAAACCACACCGGCATTGTCGTCGGGAACACGCGCAGCACAATCGGACGGCATACCGAAGTGGCCGAAGGAACAGCGCGAGCGTTCTACAAGCAGTTTGAAGAAGAACTAGGAAAGGGGTGGTGGCGATGACCTACACGTCACACGCACGCAAAGAGGGCCGGTGGTGGGTCGTGCAAAACGATCAGGTGCCCGGCGCTATCTCTCAGGTAACCCGATTGGATAAGGCCGCCGAGGCACAGCGCGAGGCGATCGCGTTTGTGGAAGAAATTGACGCCGAGTCAATCGAGGTTTTGGTGCGGGTATCGATCAGCCCCGACATCGACCGAGAGGTCGAAGAGGCCGCAGCGCTGCGCGCCGAAGCTCAACAGAGAGAGCAACGCTCCACCGAACTGCGCCGCGGGGTCGCGTTGCGGTTAGAAGCGGAGGGGTACACCATCCGCGATATTGGCGTGGTGCTGGGAGTGTCCTATCAGCGGGTGCACCAGCTCACCCACGCGAACTAGCGTGGCCGCGCTCCGCGCGGAAAACCAATGCGCCCACGCGCACAGGGTTGCCAAATGAACAACGGCAAGAACGAACGTCGCGACCGGAGAGGCGCATAGCCCGTGACCAAGTTGGAACAGGATCGGTTTTGGTCCTATGTCGTCAAAGGCCCTGCTGTCGATGACTGCTGGATCTGGACCGGCGCCGTCGCTGACGACGGCTACGGCCGATTCTGGACCCAGACCGACACCGGCCAAAAGGTCGTGCGGCCGCAACGGTATGCACACCAGCTCGCTACCGGAGTTGAGCTGTCGCCGTCGGTCTTGCTGCTGCACTCGTGCGATGTTCCTATCTGTGTCCACGCCGTTGCGGATACGGCAGAGTCGCACCTGGTGGAGGGCACCCACCGAGAAAATATGTTGGACCGAACGCAAAAGAACCGCCACTCTAACCGGTGGTCAGCATGGCGGTTCAATGGTCTAGCTAAAGCCGAGCGCGCCCAGCGCTCCCGTGATCTTCGTGACGTGATCCTCACGCACGGATGGGACGTGGAGCGAATGAGTGCCGCCCTCGCCGGGGTGGAAGAAAACCACCCGAGACTGTTCTAGTTATGAACCCCAGAACCTAACGGCTACTAGAAGTTGGCGGGCGAACTCTCGTCGGCCGGCGCTGCTGGCTCAGAGCTTACAACGGTAGCCGGCGCAGCTTTCTTAACGTCGCGTGTGGCAATGCCAAGACGGCCGGCGATTTCACTTCGGGGCGTGCCCAGGTCGAGCATTGCGGTGATGACTGCCGCCGCTTTTGCGGTTGCTTCTGCGCTCTGCTTCTTGCCACGTTCCCGTGCTGCGGCTATCTCTTTTTCGACCGCGGCGTCTATGTCCTCGATTGAGTCAGTGGCAACGAAGTAATCCACCGCGAGTTGTTCGAGCTTGTCTTGTGTCTCGCGAAACTGTGCAGCTTTCTCCCGCGCGCGTTGACGTGCTGCGGTCTGCTTTGTGGCTTTACGTGGTTCGGTCATGGTGAATTCCCCTCAATACATCGTGACCATTATGCACGCGCACCGGCACGAGAGGTAAGCAGAGTAGCGGGGGAGGGGCACCCTCAGAACAAAGCGAGAAACGGAGCCAAAGCCCTGTACGGATTCAGACTGGCTCGACTGTCGCTGATCGACCGCGCTCACTTCGCTTTCCTCATTCTTCGTCGGCTTCGTTCACTTTTTCGGTCTCACAGCACAGCCGCAGTCTCTTCGATCCTGGCCATTCTCAATCCTCATTCTTCGTCAATCAATCTGTCACACCTCTGGCATTAGTAATGAACGAGGTAGGATCATCGCGTGATGACCGTGCATATCCTCTCTGCGGGAGACGGGTATGCCTACTACACGAGCGAGACCGCAACAGGGGACGTGAAGCGCGAGGCCGGCCAGGAGCTGGGCGATTACTACACCGCCGACGGCAACCCACCCGGCGTCTGGATCGGGTCTGGGCTAGCCGCTCTGGGCGTCACAGGGGCAGTTTCAGAAGCGCAGATGAAAGCCCTTTTTGGTGAAGGTCTCCACCCCGACGCCGAACAGATCATTGCTGCAGCTCAGTCCGAGGGCAAGACGGCCGATGAGGCCGTTGCGGCAGCCAAGTTGGGACGTGGGTACTACGCCTACAACCAAGGCACCACGGGGCTGCGGGAGAAGATCACCACCGGGTACGAGGACTTCACCCGCATCAACCACCGCGAACCTAACGCCGATGAGCGTCGCGTTATCCGCGTCCGTGAGGGCGCACAAGCCTTCCGTGTAGCTAAGGGCCGCCAGCCTGCAGACAAGGAAGAACTGGGCCGGTACATCACCGCGGCGACCCGCCCCACACAGCAGGCCGTTGCGGGATTTGACCTGGTGTTTGCTCCCGCTAAAAGCGTGTCGACGCTCTGGGGATTGGGTGATAACGAGACGCGGAAGGCGATTGAAGAAGAGCACGAAGCGGCCATTGCGGACACGATCGGCTACCTAGAGCGCGAAGCGATCGCGACCCGCGCCGGCACCAACGGGGTCGCTCAAATCGACGTTGAGGGCGGCCTGATCGCTACCCGGTTCCGCCACTACGATTCCCGCACCGGAGACCCCCAGTTGCACGATCACGTCGTGGTTGCCAACAAGGTTAAAGGCGTCGATGGGAAGTGGCGCACGATCGATTCCAAGCTGCTGCACCGCCAGGGCGTTGCCGCGTCCGAGTACTACAACCAGCGGGTAATGGATCGCGTCACCGGCCGCCTGGGGCTCGCTACGGAGCTGCGCGAAGTCACCCCCGGCAAACGTCCCGTGGTGGAACTCGCCGGCATAGACACCCGCCTCACGGCCGGATTCTCGACCCGCTCTGCCGGGATCAAGAAGGCCGTAGCGAAGCTCGAAAAGGACTACCGCGCCACCCACGGACGCGCGCCCGACGCCAAAGCCCGCATCGCCCTGGCCCAGCAAGCCACGTTGGATACCCGCCCGCAAAAGCTCCACGCCCGCGCCCTGTCCGAGCTGCGCACGGGGTGGCACGCCCAGGCCAGCCAGACTGTGGGGGAGCGAACCGTACACGGTCTTTTGAGCAACGCCCAGTCGCTCGCCCGTGGCGACAGTGCCCCCTCCGCACCACCGAAGCGGTTCACTCTCGCCCAGGCAGCAGCGGCCGTGGTGGAGACCGTTTCCGAGCATCACGCAGTGTGGGGACCGCACACCATCGAAGCCGAAACGCGCCGCTTCGTCCAGGCCCAGCGCATCCGCGGAAACGTCATCGACGGCACCGTTGAGCAGATCACCAAGCACGCACTACAGACGAACTCGATCACCGTTACCCCTCCCGCACCGCACGGCACATTCCAACCGTTGACCCGTCGAGACGGCAGCAGCATCTACGAACACAAGGGCCGCCAGCTCCTAACCTCACAGAGCATCCTCACCGCCGAGGACACATTGCTGGATGCCGGGCGCACCCGCACGGTGCAGCCGGTCAGCCGCGAGGTATTCGACCGCATTGCCGCCGTCGAGGGGCAGCACCTGGACGCCTCCCAACGGGTACTTGCCCGAGAGTTTGCCACCAGCAGTAACCGCCTGGTGGTCGGCACCGGTCCCGCCGGCACCGGTAAGACAACGGCGCTGCGGGTCGCCGCGCGTGCGGTCGAAGCCGGCGGCGGAAAGATGATCGGCCTTGCCCCCTCCGCCACCGCGGCCGCGGTGATGCGCGAGGCAATCGGCATCGACGCCACCACAATTCACTCCCTCACCTTCGGCAAAGGGAGCCTGGCTGACTTGCTGGCCCATGAGGGCCGCATCGAGGGCGTGGACATCAACCCGGGCGATGTGATCGTGGTCGACGAGGCCGGAATGGCCGGCACCACAAACCTGGCGAAGGTGACACGGATAGCGGAACTGCACGGCGCACATGTGCGCCTCATCGGTGACGATCGGCAACTGTCCGCGGTGGAGGCCGGCGGGGCGCTGCGCCTGTTGGAGAACGAAATCGGCTCCGTGAAACTCGACCAGCTACACCGGTTCGCCAATAAGGACGAAGCCGAAGCGACAAAGCTTCTGCGAGATCCTGCCACCGTTTCAGATCCGTTCGCCTGGTACGTCAAGAACGAGCGTGTAGCCGGCGGCAGCGTCGACCGGATGACCGGCGACGTGTTCTCTGCCTGGCAGGCCGACACCACCGCAGGGCTGCACTCGGTGATGCTCGCCCAGCAGAACACGACCGTGGCCGAGCTGAACGCTCGTGCCCAGGCGTTCCGCATGAGCCAGGGAATCGTCACGGGCAAGGAATCCGCGCAGCTGCGTGACGGCCTCGCCGCCCACGCCGGGGACACGGTTGTTACTCGAGTAAATAATTCCACACTCAAGGTGAGCAGCGGCCGCGACATTGTGAAAAACGGTGACCTGTGGACGGTGGAGAAAACCCACCGCGACGGAACGTTATCCGTCGTCCACCAGGGCACCGGGGGAAAGATCACCCTCCCCAAGGAGTACGTCATCAATGCCGTGGAGCTGGGTTACGCGTCGACCATTCACCGCGCCCAGGGCATGACCGCCGACACCGCCCACGTTTTGGCCGACAGCAGCACCACCCGCGAGCTGGCCTACGTCGGCCTCACCCGAGGCAAGATGGAAAACCGCCTCTACGTCGAGACCGCCGACGCGCAACCGGTCAGCGATGTGCTCGACCAGATAGCCGGCAACGCCGACGGCATGCTCTCCGCCACCGCAACCATCCGCGCCGAGCAGGCCCGCGTGGATGACCTGGCAACCCTCATCGACCAGTACGGCGATGTCCACGAGCGCGCCGACGAGCTGCGCTTCCAGAAGATCGCAGAACAGTCCTTGGGCGGTGACACCGCGGCAAGCTTGCGCGCCCATGAAAGCTGGGGTGCGGTCGAGGCAGCTCTCCGCCGTTCGGAGACCGCCGGCATGGACCCGGCTGACGTGCTGCACCAGTCGTGGACCGAACGCGATATGGAAGGCGCCCAGGACCGCCCCGCGGTACTCGCCTCCCGGATCGTGGACAACACCACCCGGTACACGGCACAATTCCCCGTCGACCAGGACAAGGCCGCGCAGCGCGCAGCGGACCAGGCGGTGCCGGCGTGGATTGCCGATCGCCGCGCGATCGACTCTCCACACACCGAGCCCGAGTGGCGCGAACACCTCACCGAGCGCTACGACTACCTGCAGGTGAGACTTGCGGAACGGGGAGCTGCGATCGCGGCCGAGCAACCCGACTGGGCCCAGCAGCTGGGCGATGTCCCGGCGGATACCGACCGCCGGCAGCAATGGACGCAGCTTGCCGCCGAAGTTGACGTGTTCCGCACCCAATACCGGGTCGAGCCGACCGAGAAAACCGCCGTGCCGGCCGAGTACCGGGAACGCGCCGTGGGCGCCGAGCTCGCCGCCCGAGTGACCGCGATGCACAAGGCCCAGGCGTTGAGCTCACAGCCGCCTGCGACCGAGGACACCCGAGCACGAGCAGCCGCAGAAGCCACAGCCGCCGCGCTCCGTGCACGACAGGCTGCGACGACACAAACGAGCACGACCGCCGTCAAAACCCCGCAGAAGGCCGCCACGGCAGGCAGTGACGCCGCGGTGCTGGCAGCGATGCGCCGCAAGGCCGAGCGTGACCGCGAAGCGCTGCGCAAATCGGGTGTCGGTGGACGTGCCAGCACGGCCGAAGAAGCGAAGAAAGCCAGCGAGCAGCGGGCCAAAGAGAACCGGGATCGCGACCGCGGCCACGACCGTGGGGGCTACGAGCGCTAGATCCCCGGCAACGGGGTTTCGTCGTCGTCTAGCGGTGCCACGAGTTCGACTCCGAGCGCTTCGAGGGCGGCGGCTGCGTCAGTCTTTCGCTTGTGCGCGGCCTCCATTTTGAGAATGAGATCCACTCGTTGTTCTTCAATAGGCCAATGCTCATCAAGCAACCGAAGAAATTCTGCACTGCTTACCCCGTCTTCTTTCGGCGGTTCAGGAAGCTCCCGTAGCGCTGACATTGCCGCGTCGTACTCCACAAATCCGCTCCAAACCTCTCCGCGCATACTCTTAATCCACACCGCTTTTTCCTCTTCCGATGTGAATGTTGGTGGCGGCGGCGGTAGCAATATGGCTTGCGCCGCGTAAGCGTCGTCCAGCGCAGTTTTAGAAGCATGGGCCACGGTCTGGGCCTGTCGTACCTCGCCCAATGTAGTTATAGCTCCGGTAGCGTCTCCGGAGTCCAGCTGTCGCTGCGCTTGTGCCTGAAGCTCGTGCAGATGCCGCCGTGTTTCTTCGGCACGAAGTTCGAGCCAGGCAAGATCATTCGAGTCGCCGTTGGGCTGCGGTGAGGTTGTCATGCAGACAAGATAAACGCTCCGTGTCGGACGCACACAAAAAAGGCACCGCGGATCCGCGGTGCCTTTCGTGTCGGTAGGTCGGTTACTGCAGTGCCCAGTCCGGACCAGGAACGGCCGGCACGATCACTTGGGTGGAGTCGGACTTGTTTGTCCGTTCGGCCAGGTGCCCATCCTTCGAGGTGCAGTGGCGGAACGGGCCGGATTGACGGTCAAACAGGATTGCCGCGTGCCGGTCCCAGTGAGATAGCCACCAATTCGACCGGGATTCTAGGTTGTCTTCCAACCGTGTTTGCAGCTGCGCTTGCCAGACCGCGAACAGGCGAGCTACTACCTCCGGGTGGTCAAACCATCGTTCGCACCACGGCGCACGATCCTTTGTGCCGACGAATTCCACCATGGCGAAGTGTTCGAGTACCCACGCCACAAACGGCGCTGTGAGGTCAACGTCCTCTTCTTCGTCCGGGTCGACGTCGAGTTCATCGGCCGCGTCGTTGAGAGCGTCGCGCTCATCGTCACTCAGCGCGTCTATCTCTTCCGGCGTCAGCTCCGTCACGTCACCATCACTCATGGGTTGCCACCTTTTCGATCCCGGCCACAGCGGCCGGCGCTACTGCAGCTGCAGTTATCCGAGCTTTCAACGCCTGGTCTTTAAACCAAGGAACGGTCTGTACCATGACCGGGCGGCTCTTGGAGTTGAAAACGATCGCACGCCATTCGGGTAGAGCCGCCAGCGTGGCTACGTCCATCGTGTTGACCTTCCGGGTGTTGGTCGAAGTCGACATTTGCCCATCGCGGCCGGTCGAGCTTCCGTAGGTGATTTCGTCGTGTTCACCGATCAGGTTGGCAATGGTTTTCAGGAACTCGTCATCGAGGACACCGCCACCAAATACCCGGTTCGAGGCCGCATCCCACAGGGTGCCCCAGCCGTCACGGCCGAATGCTTCGATGCCCTGGGCGCGGGACTGGAAATAGGTATTGAGGATGATCCCGAGGGAGCCGTAGTACGAATACACCGAGGGCAACTCCGGCCACTTAACGATGTTCGCGCACTCGTCCAACTCCATTACCAGCGGCACCGTGAGGCGGCCGCCGTTGGCTTCCGCGGCGCGCTGCGCAGTCTTACAGATCGCCCGCACCAGCGCGGTCAACAGCGCCCCTCCGGAGCCCTCACCGTCTTTAGACAGCAGCACCAGCGTGTCCGTACTGGTGATGAATTCCGCCGGCTCAAATTTGCGCACGCCTTTAGCCGAGGTCCACAGCAACAAATCATCGTCGGCCAACGCCGACGCCATGCGCTGCGCGGTTGCGAAAACGCTTCCTCGAGTTTTTTCCGGCGACAGCATGATTCCGGCAATGGTCGACGCCGGCCCGTGCTTGTCGTGCTCTTCCAGGATCGTCTGTACGTCATCCCCGAGGGATCGAGCTATCCAGGTGTAGACGGTTGCCAGCGGGCGGTTATCGAGTCTCGCAGCCAGAAAGAAATACGCGAGCAAATCACGGCCGGTGGTATCGAACTGGGCATCGCCGCCTTTGTCCGAGGACTTCCGGGTAGAGGCTTCGAAAATCGCCGCCAGCTCTTTCGCATCCGCCGCCGTCTCGATGTAATCGAGCGGGTTAAACACGAAATCGGGGGTGACTTCACGCCGGTAAATGCGGTTCGGATCGAAGATGAACGCGCGGCCGCGGTCACGTCGACCAGCCAACGCCTCGCGCACTCCATCAACTTTGTTGGAAGTCATAATGGCCGCGCCCGGGGCTTCCACCATATGGCGAATGACGATGCCCGACGTTTTACCGCGGCCGGGGCCAAACACATACACGCCCAGCTCACGCCAGCCCTGCAGTACCCACTTCTTGGTGCCGACCAGGCGGCCGACGCTCTGCCCTGCCGGCAGGTTCACCGCGTCCGGGTGCAGCTGCGCGGATTCCTTCGTGCGGGCTTTTCCCCGCAACACCGCGGACTGTTTACGGGTCGCCATGTGGCGAATCGCGGCCGTGCCACGCTTGTTCGCCGCACGCCGCGCAAGCCACGCCATGAGGCCGACGAATAGAGCGAACGCCACCACGAGGGCGGCAATGGTTGTCCAGGTCGCGGCCGGCGGCCAGGGTGCACCGCGCAGCAGCAAATCGCCGGCCAGGGCAAATATGTTCCAGGAGTAGGTGTGCCCGGTGGGCGTGATTGCCGCGCCAGCGTGGACGGCGAGATACACCCCGCCCACCAGCAGAGCTATCAGCAGTGCAGTTAGCCACTTGGCCTTCGTGTCGTTCACGAGTGACCCCTTTCGTTAGGCGGTGCGGATTTGGTGCAAGAGAGAGCGCGCAATGCGCGCTTCGTGATCGTTGCCGGCGAACCGTTCAGCAATCGTCAGATCAACGCCGAGCATCACGGTCATTTCCGACGGCATCACACGGTTGTCAGCCAAGCGCTGCAGCAGCGCGTACCGTTCCGGTCGGGTGGTTGATTCCTGAGTTTTCGCAGCCCGGTATGCCTCCTGCAGACACGCCAAAACAGAGCGGACTTCCCGCACGTCGCCGTCGATGTCCACCCCGTCGAGCTGGTAAACCACGTGCACCTCATCGGCGGTGAGCTGGGCGAGCTGGTGCGTGTGCTCATGGAGAACTGAATCCAGCCACAACCCCTCAGTGACCACGTTGTGAGAGGGATTAGTGATCGTCCAGTGCTCATCCGCCAGGTTCGCGATCGAGCGTGTCTCAGACAAGTAGAGCCACCGCCAACAGACTGCCGACGACGCCGATCGCCCCCGCAATAAACAAGGTGCCGGCGGCCCGCTGACGGAAGCCGGAAAACCGTCCGTCGGGTTGCCCCACGGTGAGCAACAGTGTGGCGGCGATCGCCACGATAAACGCAGCCACCGCCAGCACAACAGCGATGTGGCCGAGGGCGGCAAACGCTTCCAGCGGCGGCGGCTCAGCCTCGATAGTGAAGAGAGGGAAGATCATTGGTTTGCTGCTTTCAGTGGTTCGGTGTTGTCCGGGGGTACCTGTAGATGGAGGTGATGGCAGCCGTCCTCGAATTGGGTCATGGTCGCCAGCTGCACCGTTGATCCCGCTTTGACGCGGCACTGGATCTGGCCGGCGGCAGAGCCTTCCGGCATCATCGGCCCCAAAATGTTCAGCAGTGTGATCGCGTTCGCGTCCGCACCGGTCGTGGGTACGCGATCGAAGGAATAGAAGTCCACCGCGTGGCCGCCACCGTTAGCCCAGTGAGACGAGTTCGGGTTGCCCAGGTACTGGCCGGTGCACAGCCGGTTAATGTCCGAAATGCCGATACTCCCGAAGGTGTCAGCGGCAATGGTGATGACCTGCAAAATAGCCAGGTTAATTCCGCAATCCTCGTGAACCTCTCCCGCAGCAATCCACCGGATTTCCCTCAGGTGGTCCGGTGCAATACCGGTGATAGTGCCGGCATCGATTTTCACTACCAGCGCCTGGGCGAGTTCTTGGGCGTTGCCGGCAACAACGGTTGTCGAGCACGCAGCACTGCCACCGCTCAGAGCCGCGACAACGGTCTGTGCGGGCTCGTAATACGGGGTGTAGTGGTTCGGGTCGGCGTTGATTTGTACGGCGTGAGCGGCCGCGGTGGGGGTTTTGGTTTCCCAGTCGGGCACCTTGACCAGGCGTGCATAGAAGAAGCCGGCAGACTCCGCCGGGTTCAGCCGCTGCGCGAGTGTTCCCCAGGTGGCGCGCTGCTGGAACAGTCCGCGGGAATCAGGGCCCGCGGCATCGCCGTAGTTGATGTTCCGCAGGCCCGATTCACCCATTGCTGTCATGACGGCAATGGTTTGACCAGCGATGTTCACCCCTAGAGCGGTTCCGGCGTTCATGATCGCCGCAGCGTTCACGAGTTGGTCTCCGGAATAGCCGGCAACCGCGGGGATCTCCGCAACCGACGCCGTAGTGATGTTCGACGGCACACAGGAGGCGGGGCGTTCGCCGCCGCCGGTAATGAACACCAGGCCCATGCTGACCACAACGAGGACCACCAGCACCGCGGCGATAGCAAGCTTCTTCACCGCGATCACTCCCCCGTCGTTGTTGTTGTGTGACTGCCTCGCACGGTTAGGCGGTTGCCGCGCCAGCGGCCATTGCTTCGTCGGTGTTGGTCACTTCGATTTCCCAATCCGAGCGAATGTGCCGCATGTGCGTTTCCGGGTTCGAGCCGTACTTGAAAACGCAGTTACCGGGGTTCAGATTCATCAACGTTTCCGCCGTATCCGGGGCAAAGTTGAAGGTCTGAGTCACCCAGCGGGCATCCTCGTCGCGGTCCTGGCGGAACGCGTAAACGGTTTGGGCCTCCTGCACGACGGTGTAGCCGGGGCTGTCCTCCGGAATGTCGGTGCCCTTGTGCATCACGAACACGTTGGAGATACCGAGAGAGCGCGACAGCTTCTGATTGGCCTTCACCAGGCGAGCCGACGGGCCGCCGATCATGTGCCAACCCTCTTCGTACACAACGTTCGTGATGTACCCGCGCTCCGAGCGCAGGCGTCCCATCAGCCACATGTTGCCGATCGCCATCACGGTAGGCACCGCGGGCCCATCATCCGGCAGCTGGGACACGTCAAAGGAGGTCAGCTTGTGAGTCAAATCGACGTTCTTACTGGTTTCACCGTCGAAGACGCCAGCGTAGGTATCGAGCAGGTTTTCCAAACCGAACCGGATCGATAGCCCGGCCTGGTGAAACCGCTCTTTGGCACTGTCGGAGAGATTCTCGTCCATCGGGACATCGCCCAGGTGGGGCATCAAATCGACGGTCGTTGCCGCTCGCTTGTGGCCGTTAGCTTCCATCTCTGTAAACAGGTTGTGCAGAGCATGGCGGGTCGCTTTCTCTTCCCACTCCGACGCCGGCAGATCGTTGCGGGCGATGCGCGCCACGGCGTTGATCAGCAACATTTGACCCTGCAGGCCCGTGCCCTGGGCAATAAACGGGTCCATCAGGTTCAGACGTGTTCCGGAGCCGTCCGGGTCGAACCGCAGCGGCTCCGCCCCGAGGCGACGGGCAACAGCGGAGTACTCGCCTTCGCCGCCCTGGTCCTTTTTGTCGAACACCACCGCGCGGTGATTACGCAGCAACAGCGGCCGCATCACCAACACCGTTTTCGTGAACGACGACTTCCCCGAACCGACCGTGCCGAGCACCAACACGTTCGGGCTCGTGATCCGCCGAGGGGTCATGTTGTACGCCGTGGGAGCGTCGTGGGAAATCATCGTCGACGACAAATTGTCGGTGCCGTTGACGACACCCTCAATGCCCGTGGGGGCACCGATAATTCCCGTGTTCAAAATCTCCGCTTGCCGCGTCGTGGTCGGGGCCCCATCGAGCATTGGGGCGTACCAGCCGCGAGCTGCCGCCGACGGAGAGGTGCGCAAAGGAGATCCGGGGAGCTGGAACGGGCTCACGTCCAACGGCTTACCGACCGGAGCCGCAGCGCCGCTCTCGTCCCCGGTCAGTGCCGGGGCGAGGGATTCCGGGGGGACAAAGATTTTCAGGAACGGGATCGACGCCAGGCGTGGCTGCCGACGCGGAACCTCGACCGATTCCACCGCGGCATCCGCGGCGGTTTCGGCTGCCGGCACGGCGGCCGCGCTGTGAGTGTTCTTGTTCTTGGTTCGGGTTTTCATTATGAGATTGCTTCCTTCTCGCTACGGCCAGCCAGACGGCCAATGAACCTGGTTGCCAGGGACGGGGCACTTGCCCGCAAACCCCGACCGATCGGCCAGGTAGCCCCGGAGGCGGCGGACTGAAAACTGTCCTGCCAATCCAGGTAATCGATCCCCAAACCGGTAGAGCACGCCTCTTCCAGCTGCCGGGAGGCTTGCGCCAACCCGTCACGACTCATCGCGGAAATGGTGATGTATCCCACCCACGAGACGCCGTGGTGGTGACTGCCGGCGGCCAGGTCCGCGGCCCGCCGCTGCGCGGCAGACATGCGGGTGGTCGAATCGTCCGACACCAGGCGGCCCTTCTGCTGGTCAGCGACCACACCGGCCATATCCCGCACCACATCGGCACGCGCTGCGGCTTTCGCCTGCCCTGCCGGGACCAAATGCAGGTGGAACGCGACCGTGCGCACAAACGTCAGCTCACGACCAATCAACAAATCCAGGCACCACAGCGGGGAGCGGCCAGCGACAGCCAGATGCTCACCATGGATCGCCGCGGTGCGGTGCCACCAGGTCACGGCCGGCGCGTTGTCGACCGGCTCACCCGGGCGGGCAAAAGTGGGATCGATGCTCTCCACGATGTGGGCGGAGAACTCATCGTGGGAGGGCAACCCGAACTGCGAGGCGTCGACGTGACGGGTCAGGTCGATCGGCATGTGCGGGTTTTGCTGGTGAAGGATCAGCGCGGCCGTCTGCTTCGCCGTCAGCGGTGTTACATCGCCTTCGCGGGCATCGGTCAACCCCCGCACGGTGGCATTGATCTGGTCGGCCATGAGAGCGCGCCAGGCGTCTCGGCCTTTACCGAACTTCGCTGCCGCATCCGTGAATTGCTGGTTGAGCGGCCAGGACACAACGACGTAGTGGCGCTGCACCATCGCGTCCGCGCTGGCACGGCGAATCACCTGGTCATAGGAGCGTGTTTGCGCGTCGAACGATTCCCGCTGCGCGTCCGTCCAGGGCTGGTTAGGGTCTTCGGTTTCCAGCCGATCAGTGACCCAGAGTTGTTGCCGTGCCGAGTCAGGCGGCAGAACCCGTGTCATCGGCTGAATGTCGCTAATCAACGACGACGGAGCTGCCCGGCGGGCAAGGAATCGACCCCAGCCGGCAGAGGCCCGAACGAGGGCTTGTGCGGTCTCCATGCCCCGTAGCTGCCCGGAGACGCTGAACGCTACCGACAGGTACGGTTGCTGCCCGACTGGGGCGTGCCAGGCGATGCCGGGAACGTTGGAGGCGTACTGCAGCCAACCCATTCCGTCGGCCCCATCGGGGTTTGCCCGCATCTGGGTCAGTAGCTGCGCCGCAGCCGCTTTGTCCTTCTTCGTCCCGGTCGCCACAATTTCCTGCAGCCGGCCCCACTCTTCATCGTCATACGGTGTGTACACGTCGGTGCCGAGGCGTTGACGTGAGCGCCAGCGAGAGCGCTTCGCGCGGCGCTGCACGATCGTTCCACGGTGCGTGCGGGCGGTAACGAGCATGGTGATCCCGGCGCCCACCGCCGCGACCAGGAGCACCCACAGAGAGCCGGTAAACGCCATTCCGACGACACCACCAACGACGAAAATTGCCAGTCCCGTGGTGCGTCCCTTGGAGGACGTTCCGCCGAAGAAGGAGCGGTGTCCGGACTCGCCACCGAGATAACGGATCGCGGTTTCCTGAGTACTCATGAGGTCGAGTCCTTTCCGTAGTGCTGCTCTAAGTCATCGACCGGAGACGCTGCGGCCTCCCCCACCGAGTCAGTCATTTTCTTCGTCGCGTCCGCTGCGGCGATCGCGCCAGCGGCGATCATCGTGGGCACGCCCACGACGGCACCAACGCCGGTTGCGGACTCTGCCGCACCCGCGGCCGCCAAGCCGCCTTCTGCAGCTGCAGCGCCGCCAGCGGTGCTCGCGCCTGCAGTTGCCGCGCCCGCGCCGGTTGTCGTCGCACCGACGGTTTCACCACCGGCTGCAGCGCCGCCCTTGGTGGCCGTGGTGATAGACGAACTTGCTTCCTCTTCCCCACCGCCCGCGCTCGAGATAGAAGTGCCACCAGTGGATGCGGAATTACTCGAGGTGGAATTACTCGAGGGGGAACTACTCGAGGTAGACGGCGACGAGCTGGACGAGGAATCGTTGCCCGACGAGGACGGCGAACCAGAATTGCTCTGCTTGGCATCGGCCTGCTGCAACGACTTGGAACCGATCGTGCCGCCACCACTAGGGGCGGCTCCTGAACCGCCCGTGGGGATGACCGGAGCGAACTTCGTCAACAGCACCGGAGACAGGCCAGCAATGAGGAGGGCGAGGATCGAGACAACCAGAGTGATTGTCCGCTGCAGGGTCGGTACTTCACCAAAGACGTCGATACTGCTGGCAACCATTTGATAGGCGATCGCGAGCATAAAAAACAGCAACGGGTGAGAGGCCAGGATGCCCAACCACAGGTAGCCGATCTTGAGGCCGAAGGCGCGTTTTGTCGGGTCGACAATCCACACCAAACCCAGCGGGAAAAGGATTCCGGAGAAGTACAACGTGATGAGCTGCACAATCAAAATCAGAACCACAATCAAGAGCCCCAAGATCATCAGGAGCATCAGAATGATTCCGATAATCGCTCCCCCGGCAAGGCCCGCGCCTTTGTCGCCGTCGTCCAACATCGCGGAGAACTTCTCCACGATCGTCGCGGATGAGGTGTTCACGCCCCACGAAATGATCGAGTCCGACAGCGCGCCGAAGAACTTGACCAGTACCGCTCCGATTGCGGGCCCGAAGGCCGCACCGATGATGAACATGGGCGCGTAGAGACCCAACGATTCGCCCAGATCGCGGCCGGACTGCTGGCCGCGTGCCGTGCGAACGAACTGGGGAATCAGAACGATGATGAACACGAAAATGGCGATACCGAACGAGATTCGGTACGAGTTGATAAACCACTCCGCCGTCATATCCGGAAGCGTTGCGCTCGTGATCGCGGGGAGGACCGTATCTGACAGTCCCTTAGCGCCGGCCTGCAACATATCGAAGGAGTTACCGGCAGGGTCTCCCCAGAAATCGACAAACCCGGCCGCGCTATCGACCGCACCGCCCACGGCGTCACCAACGCCACCAACGGCTTCACCAACACCGTTGAAGAAATCACCTACTGCGCCTACGGCATCTTTGAAGCCGTCGCTTACCTGCTGACCGCCACAAACAAACGCCCCGCCCACACAGCCGGGCTCTGCAGCGGCTTCTCTGACAACCAGACCGGGAAGCACTAGCAGCCTCCTGTGTAGCGTGTTCCGCCAGCCGCCAGTTTGTCCTGGTCGACTTGCACGCCACTTTCCACGTGCCACGCATCGTTTTGCCAGACCATAACGAGCCCAATTACGGCAACTTCTGTTGGGCTCAGCGCTCCTTCAATCACATACCCGGCGACCAGCTCGACCGTCACTCGATCGGATGTCGAATCCTCTGTGACTCGCCAAAGCCCATTAGCTGTTGAAGTGTAAAAGGGTGTTCCGGCCGCGACGACACCCTGAGAGGGATTGTCGCCCGCAGCTTGAGCTGAGGCCGGAAGATCCTTCCAAACGTCCGTCGCTGTCTCGGCAATAACTTCCGATCCAACAGTGGAGTACTCACTCACTGGCAAATAGGGGTATTGCCAGAGAAAGCGGTGGAAGGAAGCAGCCACTTCAATTGCCCCGTAGGTCGTGTGCGGTGCGGCGCTCTGTGCGGCAAGCACCATGGCCGCATTGCGCTCTTGTCCGCCCAGGCAGCCGGTAGGAGCTGC
>Ga0247806_10000703_pt1 | contig 18888 bp, 23 predicted proteins | sample UWRJL059202B1_FD_179935 | JGI IMG/M metagenome (GOLD analysis project Ga0247806, IMG submission 179935) | Plant litter microbial communities from Arlington Agricultural Research Station in Wisconsin, United States - UWRJ-L059-202B-1 | ecosystem: Environmental > Terrestrial > Plant litter >... | reverse complement strand
AGAGGCAGCTGCGCGCTTTCCCGATGCGCGCCGGGTGATTCTGTCATCCGACATGGGATCCAACGCCCAGTTGCGTGAGCGGTTCTCCGAAATCGAGCGCGGCGAGTTCGATCTCATCATCGGCACCCAGCTGGTTTCCAAGGGCCACCATTTCGAAAAACTCTCGGTGGTGGGGGTGCTCGACGCCGATCTCGGGCTGGCCCATGGCGATCCCCGCGCCGCTGAAAAAACCTTCCAGATTTTGACCCAGGTGGCCGGGCGGGCAGGACGGGCATCGCGCTCGGGCAAAGCATTCCTGCAAACCTATCATCCCGACCATCCGGTAATGAAAGCCATGGTCAGCGGCGACCGCGAGGCGTTTTATGCCCATGAATTACTGGCGCGGGAAGCTGGCGGCCTGCCCCCGTTCGGGCGGCTGGCAGCGCTCATCGTTTCGGCCAACGAGCACGACGCAGCCATGGCCTATGCCAAAAAACTGCTCTCTGCCGCTCCCATGGCAGATGGCGTCCGCCTGTTCGGCCCGGCTGATGCGCCCATCGCGATGATTCGGGGCCGCCATCGGGTGCGGCTGCTCGCGCAATCCAACAAGGATTTTGATCTTAGCGGCTATGTTCGTTTTTGGCTTGGGTCAGCCGAGAAGGTAACCGGCAATCTGCGCGTGCAGGTCGATGTCGACCCAATCAGCTTCATGTAAGAAATTTTCTTGCTTCCAATAACTGGCGGCGATCAGGTGGCATGTACACGGCCGACCAAAGCGACATCCCACAAGGTCGCATTGAGTTTGCGCCTCGACCAAAATGTCGTCGACAGTTTCAAGGCTGAGGGCCCCGGCTGGCAGACGCGGATGAATGCGGTACTGGCTGCCAGTCTCAAGCCGGAAAAGAAATCGGCGTAACTTTCAGACCTGCGACACTTTCGCCGCAATACAATCTCGGGGCCAAGCCTTGCAAGCCGCGCAAGGCTTGTGCTAGAGCGGGCCGGACTTTGAGGGGTCGTGGAGCGCCCCCTTTCCCAAACAAGAAGAAGCGTCGGCAACCGCCCGATTTTCCTGATGGAAAACAGCGGTTTCGCAGGCAGGCAACCAAGAGGGTGCAAAGGCATTGGCAGCGCAGAATTCAGTGCTTACCCAGATCGCCCGGCCGTATGCGTCGGCATTGTTCGACCTCGCCCGGAGCGAGAATCAATTGGCGTCCGTCGAGACGTCGCTGTCCGATGTGTCCCGGCTGATCGGCGAAAGCGCCGATTTTGCGCGTTTCCTGCGCTCCCCGGTCATCACCGCCGACGAAAAGGCGGGTGCGCTCGATGCGCTGCTGGCCAAGTCGTCGACCAATCCGCTGGTCAGTAATTTTTTGCGCCTGATCGCCAAGAATGGCCGCCTGTTCGCACTCGACGCGATCATCGTGGGCTTTCGCGAACTGGCCGCTCAGGCCCGTGGCGAGGTCACTGCCGAGGTGACTTCGGCTACCCCGTTGACCCACGATCAGGTCTCGGCGCTTGCCGAAACGCTGAAGTCGCGGATCGGCAAGACCGTCACGCTCAATCAATTCGTCGACGCATCCTTGATTGGCGGCCTTCAGGTGAAGGTCGGCAGCCAGATGATCGATAGCTCACTCAAGACAAAACTCGCTGCGATGAAGATCGCCATGAAAGAGGTCGGATAATGGACATCAAAGCCGCGGAAATTTCTGCGATCCTCAAGGACCAGATCAAGAATTTCGGCCAGGAAGCCCAGGTTTCCGAAGTCGGTCAGGTGCTCTCCGTCGGCGACGGTATTGCCCGTGTCTATGGTCTGGACAATGTGCAGGCCGGTGAGCTCGTCGAGTTCCCGGGCGGCATCAAGGGCATGGCCCTGAACCTTGAAACCGACAATGTCGGCGTCGTGATTTTCGGCAATGACCGTTCCATCAAGGAAGGCGATGTCGTCAAGCGCACCGGCTCGATCGTGGACACCCCCGTGGGCAAGGGCCTGCTCGGCCGCGTTGTCGACGGTCTGGGCAACCCGATCGACGGCAAGGGCCCGATCGAGCACACCGAGCGTCGCCGCGTCGACGTCAAGGCGCCGGGCATCCTGCCGCGCAAGTCGGTGCACGAGCCGATGTCGACCGGCCTCAAGGCCATCGACGCGCTGATCCCGATCGGCCGTGGCCAGCGCGAGCTGATCATCGGCGACCGCCAGACTGGCAAGTCCGCCATCATCCTGGACACCTTCCTCAACCAGAAGCCGGCCCACGACGCCAACGCCTCCGACACCGAGAAGCTGTATTGCATCTATGTCGCGATCGGCCAGAAGCGCTCGACCGTGGCGCAGTTCGTGCGCCAGCTCGAAGAAGCCGGCGCCTTGCCCTATTCGATCGTGATCGCGGCCACCGCGTCCGATCCGGCGCCGCTGCAGTACATCGCGCCGTTTACCGGTTGCGCCATCGGCGAGTGGTTCCGCGACAATGGCCAGCACGCCGTTATCGCTTATGACGATCTGACCAAGCAGGCCGTTGCCTACCGCCAGATGTCGCTGCTGCTGCGCCGTCCGCCAGGCCGCGAAGCCTATCCCGGCGACGTGTTCTACCTGCACTCGCGCCTGCTCGAGCGCGCTGCCAAGCTCAACGAAGATCATGGTCTGGGCTCGCTCACCGCGCTCCCCGTCATCGAGACCCAGGCCAACGACGTGTCGGCCTATATTCCGACCAACGTGATTTCGATCACCGACGGCCAGATCTTTCTCGAAACCAATCTGTTCTTCCAGGGTATCCGCCCGGCCGTGAACGTCGGTCTGTCGGTGTCCCGCGTTGGCGGTTCGGCCCAGATCAAGGCGATGAAGCAGGTTGCCGGCTCGCTCAAGGGCGAGCTGTCGCAGTACCGCGAAATGGCGGCTTTCGCCCAGTTCGGTAGCGATCTCGATGCCTCGACCCAGCGTCTGCTGAACCGTGGCGCGCGTTTGACCGAGTTGCTGAAGCAGCCCCAGTTCTCCCCGCTCAAGACGGAAGAACAGGTCGCGGTGATCTTTGCCGGTGCCAATGGTTATCTCGACTCGATCCCGCTCGCCAAGGTTGCCGATTTCGAGCAGGCGGTGCTGTCGGCGTTGCGTGGCAAGCATGCCGCGTTGCTGACCACCATCGCCACCGAGAAGCAGCTCAGCGACGACACCCGCGCCAAGCTCAAGTCGGCTCTGGACGACGTCAAGAAGACCTACGCGGCCTAAGGCCGAGGAGACGATGGGCCCATGCCTTCGCTAAAGGACCTCAAGAACCGGATCGACTCGGTCAAATCGACCCAGAAGATTACTAAAGCCATGCAGATGGTCGCGGCCGCGAAATTGCGCCGCGCCCAGGAAGCAGCAGAAGCCGCCCGTCCCTATGCCGAGCGCATGGGCAAGGTGCTGGCTTCGCTTGCCGCTGTGTACGAAGGCGAGGCAGACGCGCCGGTCCTGCTCGGCGGAACCGGCAAGGACCAAGTGCATCTGCTGGTCGTCGCGACCGGCGAACGTGGCCTGGCGGGTGGGTTCAACTCATCGATCGCCCGTCTGGCGCGCGAGCATGCCGCCAAGCTGATCAGCCAGGGCAAGACCGTCAAGTTCCTGACTGTGGGCCGCAAGGGCCACGATATCCTGCGCCGTCAATATCCCGAACTAATCGTCGACACCTTCAATTTCCGCGAAATCAAGCAGGTCGGGTTCACCCAGGCCCAGCAGGTTGCGGACAAGGTGCTGGCGATGTTCGCCGCGGGCGAATTCGACGTCGCGACGCTGTATTTTGCCAAGTTCGGCAGCGTGATCAGCCAGGTACCGACCGCCCAGCAGATCATTCCGGCCAAGCTCGACGTCATCGCCGGCGAAGGCCAGGTGGAGACCTCCACGGTCCCCTACGAGTACGAGCCCAGCGAAGAAGCGATCGTCGAAGACCTGTTGCCGCGCAACATCTCGGTGCAGATCCTCAAGGCGCTGCTCGAAAACTCGGCCTCGTTCTATGGTGCGCAGATGTCGGCAATGGACAATGCGACCCGGAACGCCGGCGAAATGATCGGACAGCTGCAGCTGAGCTATAACCGCCAGCGTCAGGCCCAGATCACCAAAGAACTCATCGAAATCATATCCGGCGCGGAAGCGCTCTAAGCATCGAAGCGAAGGACGAAACAAATGGCAGAGAAAAAGGCCGGTCGCGTATCGCAGGTCATCGGCGCCGTGGTGGACGTCGTGTTCGACGGTCACCTGCCGGCGATCCTCAACGCTCTCGAAACCACCAATAACGGCCAGCGGCTGGTTCTGGAAGTGGCGCAGCATCTCGGCGAAAACGCCGTGCGCACCATTGCCATGGACACCACCGAAGGCCTCGTGCGTGGCGCTGAAGTCGTTGATCTGGGCACCGCAATCCGCGTGCCGGTCGGCGAAGCAACGCTGGGCCGCATCATGAACGTCATCGGCGAGCCGATCGACGAAGCCGGCCCGATCGTTGGCGAATCGATGCGCGAAATTCACCAGGAAGCGCCAAGCTTTGCCGAACAGAACCCGGAAAGCCAGGTTCTGGTCACCGGCATCAAGGTCGTCGACCTGATCGCGCCATACGCTCGCGGCGGCAAGATCGGCCTGATGGGCGGCGCCGGCGTGGGCAAGACCGTGCTGATCCAGGAACTGATCAACAACGTCGCCAAGGCGCACGGCGGTTACTCGGTGTTCGCCGGTGTCGGCGAGCGCACCCGCGAAGGCAACGATCTCTATCACGAAATGATCGAATCGGGCGTGAACAAGGACCCGGCAGAGAACGGTGGCTCGTCCGCCGGCTCCAAGTGCGCCCTGGTGTTCGGCCAGATGAACGAGCCCCCAGGCGCCCGCGCCCGCGTTGCGCTCACCGGCCTGACCGTCGCCGAAAACTTCCGCGACCAGGGCCAGGACGTGCTGTTCTTCGTGGACAACATTTTCCGCTTCACTCAGGCCGGCGCCGAAATGTCGGCTCTGCTGGGCCGCATTCCATCAGCCGTGGGCTATCAGCCGACGCTGGCGACCGACATGGGCCAGATGCAGGAACGAATCACCACCACCAATAAGGGTTCGATCACCTCCGTGCAGGCCGTTTACGTGCCCGCCGACGATTTGACCGATCCGGCTCCTGCGACTTCGTTCGCTCACTTCGACGCCGTGACCGTGCTGAACCGCGCGATCTCGGAAAAGGGCATCTATCCGGCCGTCGATCCGCTGGCATCGAACTCGCGTATTCTTGACGCCAACGTCGTTGGCGAAGAGCACTACAATGTTGCTCGTCGCGTCCAAGAAGTGCTGCAGAAGTACAAGGCGCTGCAGGACATCATCGCGATTCTGGGCATGGACGAGCTTTCCGAAGAGGACAAGCTGGTCGTGGCCCGCGCCCGCAAGGTCGAGCGTTTCATGAGCCAGCCCTTCGACGTGGCTGAAGTGTTCACCGGCTCGCCCGGCGTGTTCGTGCAGCTCGAAGACACCATCAAGGGCTTCAAGGGCCTGGTTGCCGGCGAATACGATCACCTGCCCGAAGCCGCGTTCTACATGGTTGGCACCATCGAGGATGCCGTCAAGAAGGCGCAGAAGCTCGCAGCCCAGGCTGCCTGATTTCTGCCGATCCGGGCTCGTCGTGCGCGACGGGCCCTGCACAAGCCTCCGAATTTTCGGGTTCGCTCCGCTAAGGAACCAAAAACATGGCTGATGGCCTCAAGATCGAGATCGTGTCGCCCGAGCGGCTGGTGCTGTCGGAAACCGTATCCGCGGTCACCGTCCCAGGCACCGAGGGCTATTTCACTGTCATGGCGGACCATGCCCCCTTCATGACCACGCTGCGCCCCGGCTTCATCACGGTCAACAAGACAACGGGCCGCGATGAGATCTTCTTCGTCAAGGGCGGCTTTGCCGATGTCTCGCCCGACGGGCTGACGATTCTGGCCGAAGAATCGGTGCCCTATGCCGAGTTCGACCACGCCGATCTGCGCGAACAGATCAAGGCCGCCGAAGCCGAACTGGCCGCTGCGCCGCTCGAGGAAAAAACTTATGCTCAGACCATGGTCAACGGGCTGCTGAACCTGGCGCTCGAAGCCGGCCAGCTCAACGGCGTTCACGCCAACTGATCATCTCGATGGTCTGATCCGGCCCGCAGCCAACAGCTGCGGGCTTTTTCGTTGCACCGACGTCATCAGGCCAGAGCGGCGCTGACCAAAGCTTGGGCGTGCAGTTCGGTGGTGTCGTAAACCGGCAGCGGGCTGGTGCTGTCGTCGATCAGCATGCCGATCTCGGTGCAGCCCAGAATAACCGCCTGCGCCCCCCGCCCGGCCAGCCGCTCGATCGCTGTGACATAGACGCGGCGCGACTCGTCCCGCACGATGCCAAGGCACAATTCCTCGTAGATGATGCCGTTCAGATTGGTCCGGTCCACCTCGGGAATGAGCACGTCGAGGCCGCGTGCCGTGAGACGGTCGCGGTAAAATCCCATTTCCATTGTGAAGCGCGTTCCCAGCAGGCCGACGCGATCGAAGCCGTCCGCCAGCAGTGCGTCGCTGGTGGGATCGGCGATATGCACGAACGGCACCTCGATCGCAGCGCTGATCTGGTCGGCGACGATGTGCATGGTGTTGGTTGCCAGCCCGATGATTTCGGCCCCCGCTTGCTGCAAATTGCGGGCAATGATCGCCAGTTGCTGGCCGGCGCCATCCCAGTCACCCGCCGCCTGCAGTGCCGCAATCGGAGCGAAGTCCACCGAATGCACGATCAGAGCGGCTGAATGCAGCCCGCCCAGCCGGCGCGCGGTCTCCTGGTTGATCGCGCGATAATAATGCGCGGTCGATTCCCAGCTCATGCCGCCAATCAGGCCGATGGTTTTCATCAGGACGCAAAACGTTCTGGGATATCGGCGAAGGCCTCAACGATCTTTTCGTAAGCTTCCTTCTTGAACGGCACGATCAACGCCGGCGTCCGGCTGAGCTTTTCCCAGCGCCAGGCATCGAACTCGGCGTTGAATTTGCCACTGCCAGGGGTCAGCACGTCAATTTCACTCTCTGCGCCGGTAAAGGCAAAAGCGAACCAGCGCTGCCGTTGGCCTCGGTATTTCCCGCCCAGCGCAACGCCCAGCGCTTCATCTGGCAAATCATAATGGATCCACTCTGGCGCCTCGGCGAGAAGACTGACGCTGGTGATATTGGTTTCCTCGTGTAGTTCGCGCAGCGCCGCACGAAGCGGGTCCTCGCCCTTGTCGATGCCGCCTTGTGGCATCTGCCATGGCGCATCGACCTCGCTCGTGTCCTCAGGATCGTTGGCAGGGCGGCGCTGGCCGATCAGTACTTCGCCCGCGTTATTGAACACGACAACGCCGACGCAGTCGCGATAGGGCAGGGTTTCCCGGGCAGGGCGATCAGCTGACATGGCAATACTCTTTGGTTTGGGCTTGAGCGATATCGCAGCGCCGTTGCGATCGAGGCAAAGGGCTAGGTGCCTGTGCTAGCAAGATCGGACAGGCAATCACAATAGCCGATGCAGCGTCATTCTCCAGACCCGTGGTGTCATTGCTGACCAGCGGCGCGGGTATGAAGGCTCGGCGAAAACATGTTGCAATGAAAAGGGCGGGACAGCTCACAGCTGTCCCGCCCAAAATCATTAGAAAAGCCAGTCAAAGACTACTCGGCCTTGGGCGGATAGGCCGGATTGGTTTCCTCGCCGTTGATCAGGCGAACGGCATATTGCAGTTGCGCATCATCCTTGGCTTCGGGCGGTACATAGACCGAGGAGCCAACCGTGGTTTCTTCCTGGCCTTCGATGGTAATATGACCGGCAAGCCCGGCTTCACCGATGATCTCGTCGCGGCCCTGGAATTCCGCGGGTACGACCTGCTTGATCTCGATATCGGGCGTGATGCCCAAGGCCTGGATCGACCGGTTGTTGGGCGTGTAATAGCGCGCCGTGGTCAGCCGCATGGCGCCATCGGCACCCAGCGAAATGATCGACTGCACGCTGCCCTTGCCGAACGAACGCGTGCCGACGAGGGTCGCACGCTTGTGGTCCTGCAGGGCGCCCGCGACGATTTCGGAGGCGGAGGCGGAACCGCCATTGATCAGCACGACCATAGGCACATCGGCCAGTTCGGCATCCAGCGGATCGGGCTGGGCATCATAGCGCGCGCTTTCCTGTGGGATACGGCCACGGGTCAGCACCACTGCGCCCTGCTTGAGGAAGGCATCGGCCACATAGACGGACTGATCGACAAGCCCACCGGGGTTATTGCGCAGATCGAGAATGATGCCCTTGGGCGCCACGTCCTTGCGCTCGGCATAGATATCCTTGATGGCGCTCTCGATGCCGACAAAAGCCTGCTCGGAGAAACGCGACAGCCGCAACACGGCGACATCGCCTTCCATCGACCAGCGTACGGCGCGCATGGCGATCGTGGCGCGGGTGAGTTCGAACGTCAGCGGATCGGGCACGCCTTCGCGGGCCACGGTGATCTTGACGGAGGTGCCGAGAGGCCCCCGCATCTTGGAGACGGCGTCGTCCAGCGTCAGACCCTGCACCTGAGTGCCGTCGATCTCGACGATCAGATCATTGGCGAGAATGCCGGCCTTGGCGGCAGGGGTGTCATCGATGGGAGAGACCACCTTGACGATGCCCTCTTCCATGGTGACTTCGATGCCAAGACCACCGAACTCGCCCGAGGTGTCTTCGCGCAGATCGTCGGCATCGGCTGGTGGCAAATAGCCCGAGTGTGGATCGAGCGAGGTCAGCATGCCCTGGATGGCAGCACGGATCAGCTCCTGCTCATCCGGCGGATCGACGTATTCGGCGCGAATGCGATCGAAGATTTCCCCGAACAAATTGAGGTCGGCATAAATTTCCAGTGGATCGCGCGGTGCGGCGGCGTTCTCTTCGGGGGTCGGGGGCAGGTCTTCGCCACCGGGTGCAGGTTCGGTGGCTGGAGCCTGACCGGGCGCCTGATCAGGAGCTGGAGACGGGGTGTCTTCCGCAGGCGGGACTGGCGCTGCCGGATCGGTAGCCGGGGCGGGCGCGGGTGCTTCCTGGGCGATCAACGGGGCGGTCGACACCGACAGCGCCAAAACAAGAGCAAGCGTGCGTAGGGGCGTAAGGCGCATCAGAATCCTATCCACTCTGGGTCGGGGTCGCCCACCAACCGGTAGGATCGACGGGATCAGTATCGTGTCGCAGTTCAATATAGAGAGTCGGCTGGGCGGCGCCAGCATTGGTGGTCACGGTGCGCCCAATTGTGCGTGATCCCATGGTGCCCAAAGGCATGCCCATTTGCACGAATTGGCCGATGTCCACGCTGACCGTTTCAAGGCCAGCCAGAAGCACCGTGTAGTTCTGGCCGGTATTGAGAATGATGATTTGGCCGTAATTGAGGTAAGGCCCTTTATAGAGCACCCAGCCATCGGCCGGCGCGACCACCTGGGCCTCGGCGCGCGTGACCAGCGAGACGCCGTGACTGACACCGCCAAAGCCGTCATTGGCGCCATAATCGAGGACGTTGACCCCGTTCGTCGGCATGGCCAGGTAGCCCTTGGCGCTGTCGAACGGCACGGCGGGCTCGGTGCGGGCAGTATTGGCCAGCGCCAGTTGAATGTCCTGCGGCGTCAATATCGGTGCATCGGGGTCGACCGGCGGCGTCGGAGCCCCTGTTGCAGTCGCAACCGTATTGGCCTGGGCCGACAGATTATCGATCAGCTCGCGTAGGGAAGTGGCACGCGCGGCCAAGGCCACCGCCTCCTGCTCCTGGGCCTGCAACTCGGCGCTGCGGACGCCAACGCCTTGCTTGCGCGCGGCAATAAGCGTGGCGATCCGCAATTGCTCCTCTTCGAGCACGGCATAATTAGCCTTCAGCGTGGCTTCTTCGGCGACGGCTGCAGCCTTGATGTTGGTGAGTTCCTTGAGATCGGCCGTGACCGCATCGGCTTTGGCCTGCAGTTGCGGCACGATGGCCGAAATCAGAATGGCGCTGCGTGCGGAGCCTAGCGCGTCATTCGGGTTGACGATGAGCGGCGGCGGCGGATTGAGCGAGATGCGTTCGAGCGCTGCCAGCACATTGGCGATTTCGGCCTTCGAGCCATCGAGCCGGCCACGCACCTCGAGTTCGGACACGATCAGCGCACTGAGCCTGTCCTCGACATCGCTGACTTCGATTTCCGCCAGTTTGACACGCTGCGCGGCGGCAATCAGCGCCGCATTCTGGCGCGTCGTATCGCCTTCCAGCGCAGCAATTTCGGCCTTGAGCTGGTCGATGCGCTCCTGGCTGAGGGTGATCGAGGATTGCACAGCCTCCAGATCAGCAGCGGTCGGCATGGGGACGTCGGACGTAGCGTCGGGCAGCGGCACGGCAGTCGCGGGGTCTGCGACCGTTGGGCTGGTGGCCGCGGTGGGTGCGTCAGCATCAGGCTGTGCGACTGGCGTTGCCCCGGCAGGAGTGGGCGAGGCGGGGACTTGCGGTTGTGCAGGAGTTGCCGGGCCCGTCGGTGGGGCAATAGGCTGCGTTTGGGCCAGCAGTGGCAAGGCGGACGTACCGGCAAGCAGCAGGCTCGCCAGCATCGCTGCCAATAGTTTGCCGGGACGAGGCGCCATGAATTCTCCAGCCCAGGCGTTTGTCGCCCGAATCACCACGGCCACCATAGCAAGCCGCCGGCAAACCACAGGTTAACGCTGCTTAACCATGCCGTGATGATCAGATAGCGGCGACGATATCGGTTTGGGAGAAATCATTGCCAATGAACAGCAGCGGGCACGCGCGTTCCTTGGCGAGAGCATAGGCAAAGCAATCGCCAAAATTAAGTTTGGCCGAATGGTTGCCTTTGCCCCAAATTGCGTAGGCCGCAGCAGCGGCCTTTGCTCCCGCTTCATCAAGGGCCACGCACTCAATATCTGCACCGCTCAGCAATAACTCTAGCGGCGCCAATAGGCGTCTTTCTTGCGCAACGAGAAGTGCCTTGGTCAAAGTCCCCGCTGAGATCAGTATGGTCTGTTCTGCCTCAAGCCGGTTTTGGCATCTGTCGGCCTCTGGCTCATTTTTCAAGATCGCCATCAACGCAGAGGTATCGACGACAATCACTTAGGCAGCCCAAAATCGTCATAAAGAAAATCTTGGCTTCTGGCTGCGGAGATGCCGTCGTCTGAAATATTCCGCGTCATAGCCCGAACAGCGTCTATAGCCTGCCGTTTCTGTTTAGCGCTGGGCTTTACCTTGATCGGCTGGATTGTCGCCACTGCCGCACCGTGGCGGGTGAGAACAATGGTCTCACCATGCTCGGCCCTGCGCACCAAGTCCGTCAGTTGAGCTTTCGCCGCAGAAAGAGAGATATCCATCCTCGTCTCCTAAACGCCTCCAACAAATAGACCATTATATGGTCTAATTCAATCGCCGCGGTGATACGGATGGCCGGACAGGATCGTGGTGGTGCGATAGAGTTGCTCGGCCAGCATGATGCGGACCAATTGATGCGGCCAGGTCAGGGGCGAAAAGCTGAGGATGAGATCGGCGCTCTTGACGAACTCCGGATCGAGTCCGTCGGCGCCTCCAATGACGAAGCAGACCCCCGGTCGGCCATCGTCGCGCCAGCGGCCGATCTGGGTCGCAAAGGCTTCGGACCCGACAGATTTGCCACGCTCGTCCAATGCGACGACGATGCCTTGTGGTATGACACCCTGCAACTGCCTGGCTTCGTCGGCCTTGCGGCTGGCCGACGATGAGGAACGGGATTCGGTCAGTTCGATAACGTCGAACCCCGTCAGGGCCAGTGGCTTGCCGGTACCGGTCGCGCGATCGAGGTAGCGCGCGACCATTTCGCGTTCGGGCCCGGCCTTCATACGGCCGACTGCCGCTATGGATAGGCGCATGGGACGATGCTAGTGGGCGTCGGCAGCGAAATCCGCCTGCCACATCTTTTCGATGTTATAGAATTCGCGCACTTCAGGACGGAAGATGTGCACGATGACGTCACCGGCATCCACCAGTACCCAGTCGCAATAGGGCAGGCCTTCAACCCGGGGCTTGCCGTAACCGGCGTCACGCAAAGCGGTGACGACCTGATCGGCAACGGCGCCGACATGGCGCTGCGAACGGCCAGATGCGACGACCATATGGTCGGCGAGCGAAGATTTTCCGGTGATATCGACGGCGACAATGGCCTCGGCCTTGGCGTCATCCAGACATTCAACAATGATATCGATCATCGGACGTTCGGGATTGGCCTTGACGGCGTCGGGGGTGGCTATGGTGTTCTCGGGCAGCGCAGCCATTAGCAATGGCCTTGTGCCCATGACAAAGCATGGGTCATGCGGAGGGTCAGCATCCTTGGTTGTGGATCGGAATGTGCAGGCGTTTGATTAAACGGCAAGCAGTAGTTCCAGTTCTGGTGATTGTTATCACTCTGGCACAATATGCGCCTTCCATGACAGTTTCGCAAGATTGCACGTTCATTTTGACTTTGGAGCGTCTTGGCTGGACCTGATCGCCGACGACGACAGGGTCGATTGCTGGCCATGCAGGTAGACCCAGGCGGGCGCTTTCTGGAGGGCAAGGCGCGGCGCGTCTGCCTCATCGAGCCGCCAGCGCGACAAGGCGTTTGCCGCCATGGACACCGGAGCGCGCCGTGCCGAGCCTGGTCGCACATAGACCGCCATCGGGACCATGGCGGCAATTTCGCGCCAGCGCTCCCAGCGGTGAAAATCCACCAGATTGTCAGCACCCATGATCCAGACGAAGTTCCGGTCAGGCATGGCCTTCGTCAAAAACAGGATGGTCTGCCAGGAATAGGTGAAGCCGTGCGCGGCTTCAAAGCCGGTGACGCGTACCGCTGGATGCGCCAGCAGCTGTCGTGCAGCCAGCACGCGATCGGTCAGCGGCGCCAGTTCCTTGGCGTTTTTCAACGGGTTACCCGGCGTCACCAGCACCCACAGCGCATCAAGCTCAAGCCGGCGCAGGGTTTCCTCGACCACCAGGCGATGGCCGTCATGCACTGGGTTAAAGCTGCCGCCGAACAGCCCGATGCGCATGCCGGCACCCGAGGAAGGCAGTTGGGTAATTCCGGCGATGCGGACGGGGTGGCGCAGGGTCAACTAGGATCAGGCTCTTGTCTGGCCAGTGCCACGGACACGATATTTGAAGGTCGTGAGCTGCTCGACGCCCACGGGTCCTCGCGCATGCATCTTGCCCGTGGCGATGCCGATCTCACCGCCGAACCCGAATTCGCCGCCATCCGCAAACTGCGTCGAAGCATTGTGCAGCAGGATGGCGCTATCGATCTCGTTGAAGAATTTTTCGACCGCCGCGGCATCTTCGGCGATGATCGCCTCGGTATGGTGGCTCGAATATTTTTCGATATGCGCAATCGCGGCTTCCAGGCTGTCGACGATCTTGACCGAAATGATCGCCGCTTCGTATTCGGTTCGCCAATCTTGCTCGGTCGCCAGCGTCGCTGCCGGGATCAGCGACATCACGGTCGCATCGCCCCGGATTTCGCAGCCCTTGGCGATCAGCGCTTCGATGACGGGCTTGAGATGGGTAGCCACAACGTCCTTGTGCACCAGCAAGGTCTCGGCAGCGCCGCATACGCCGGTCCGCCGCATCTTGGCGTTGAGCGTTACTGCGACCGCTTTTTCGAGATCGGCGGATTTGTCGATATAGACATGTACTAGCCCCTCGAGATGGGCAAACACCGGCACGCGCGCTTCGTCCTGCACGCGCGCAACCAGCGTCTTGCCGCCGCGCGGCACGATGACGTCGATATTGCCGTCGAGCCCCTTGAGCATCTCGCCGACGGCTGCGCGGTCGGTGGTGGGTACCAATTGGACGCAATCCACAGGCATGCTTGCGGCATGCAGCCCGTCCAGCATGCAGGCGACGATCGCTGCGCTGGAATGAAAACTATCGCTGCCGCCGCGCAGGATAACAGCGTTGCCGGATTTGATGCAGAGCGCGCTGGCGTCGGCTGAGACGTTGGGCCGGGACTCGAAAATGACCCCGATCACGCCAAGCGGGGTGCGGACGCGCTCGATATGGAGACCGTTGGGCCGGTCCCATTCGGCGATCGTCGTGCCAACTGGATCGGGCAGTTCGGCAATGGTTTTTACGGCCTCGATGATGCCGTCGATACGGCTGTCGTTGAGTTCCAGCCGATCGAGAAACGCTGCTGAAATACCCTTGGCACGCGCCGTTGCCATGTCATTGGCGTTGGCCGCGAGGATGGACTTGCGGTGTGCATTGAGCGCGCCGGCGGCGGTCAACAGCGCCAGTCGCTTCTGGTCTGGGCGCGCAATAGCCAGGGCTCTCGCGGCGACGCGGGCATTGCGCCCGAGCTCGGCCATGATGGTGGATACCGAAGGCGCTGTGGTTTCAGCTAAGCTCATTGCTGGTCTCCTTGGTACCCACAAGCACCATATTATCCCGATGGACGAGGGCCGAGCGATTGCCGGCGCCGAGCAGTTCCAGCACCGCATCGCTGTGCTTGCCCATCACCAAACGCGCCTCGTCGCCGTCGAGGCCAGCCAGGCCGCGAGCGATTTCAGTGCCGTTCAGGTTCAATATGGCGATGGCATCGCCCCGTTCAAAATTGCCGCTGACCCGGGTCACGCCCACCGGCAACAGCGACTTGCCATTGAGCAGAGCGCGGGCGGCGCCGGCATCGATGATCAGCGTACCGGCGACAGTCAACGTGCCCATGATCCAGCGTTTGCGGGCCTGGGCGCGGCTTTGGGCAGGATGGAACAGGGTATGGCGGCCGCCCTCGGTCAGCGCCTTCAACGGGTGGCTCTCGGTGCCTTTGGCGATGATCATGGCCGTGCCGGCGAGCGTCGCGATCTTGCCGGCTTCGATCTTGGTGGTCATGCCGCCGCGCGACAGATGGCTCGCCGCACCGCCGGCCATGGCTTCAATGGCAGGCGTAATCAGCGGCACCACCGGCAAATGGGTGGCGCCAGGATCTTTGGCGGGCGGCGCGCTATAGAGCCCGTCGATGTCGCTGAGCAGGACCAGGCAATCGGCCTCGATCATCGTGGCGACGCGGGCCGATAGACGGTCATTGTCGCCATAGCGGATTTCAGCCGTGGCGACGCTGTCGTTTTCGTTGATGATGGGAATGGCGCCAAGGCTCAGCAAGGTCGCGATCGTGGTGCGGGCGTTAGGTAATAGCGTCGCTCTTCGGTGATGTTCGGGGTAATCAGAATTTGCCCGGTGACGATTTTGTGCCGGCCCAGCGCGTCGGCCCAGGCTTGGCTTAAGGCAATCTGGCCGGCGCTGGCCGCGGCCTGGGATTGCTCTAGGGTCAGCGCCAGCGCCGACAGGCCGAGCAGGCCACGGCCCAGCGCAATCGCGCCCGAGGACACGATCACCACCTCGCAACCGCCCGCTGCCAGCATGGCGACATCGTCGGCCAGATCCGCCAGCCAATCGGCGCGCAGCCTGCCGGTCTTGTCGACCAGGAGCGCCGAGCCGATCTTGATGGTCAAGCGCCGATAGGGCGCAAGCGCGTTCATTTCACTGCAAACCTATCCAAGTAACGTCTAGCCTAAACCGGTCAAGGCGCCCAATTGGGCTCAACCTTGCGGCGAGCCGCTTCCAGCCGGGCCGCTTTCTCTGCGTCGAGCGTTTCGATCACGCCATAGAGCACCATTTCAGTGCCCTTGCCGGTTACGCCCGAAACCAGCAACACATCAGCCTTGCTGACCTTTTTTAGAATTTTCAGCTTTTCCTTCAAATCCTCGGGCTCGATGGCGTCGATCTTGTTGAGGACGACGATCTCGGGCTTTTCGCCGAGCCGCTCGTCATAGGCAGCCAGCTCCTTACGGATGGTCTTGTAGGCATGCTTGACGTCGTCCTGCGTGCCATCGATCAGATGGATCAAGACGCCGCAGCGCTCGATGTGACCGAGGAAACGATCACCAATACCGACACCCTCGCTAGCGCCTTCGATAAGCCCGGGAATATCGGCCAAGACGAAATCTCGCTCGCCAATCGACACCACGCCCAGATTTGGATGCAGCGTCGTGAACGGATAGGCGGCGATCTTGGGCTTGGCTGCTGACACCGCGGCGAGAAAAGTCGACTTGCCGGCATTGGGCAGGCCGACAAGGCCAGCGTCGGCAATCAGCTTGAGGCGCAGCCAGATCCATTTTTCGACGCCTGGAATGCCCGGGTTTGCATGGCGCGGCGCCTGGTTGGACGCGGTCTTGAAGTGGGCATTGCCGAAGCCGCCATTACCGCCGGACAACAGCACGACCCGCTGGCCCACTGCAGTCATGTCGGCAATCAAAGTCTCGTTATCGTCCTCGAACACCTGCGTGCCTACCGGAACACGCAGCACGGTTTCTCCGCCATTGGCGCCGGCACGGTCCTTGCCCATGCCGTGCGTGCCAGTGCTGGCCTTGAAATGCTGCTGGTAGCGATAATCGATCAGCGTGTTGAGGCCATCGACGCATTCGATGACGATATCACCGCCGCGTCCGCCATTGCCGCCATTGGGGCCGCCGAATTCGACGAATTTTTCACGCAGGAACGAAACGGCGCCGGCGCCGCCATCGCCCGAACGAACATAGACCTTGGCCTGGTCGAGGAATTTCATGTGTCTCTGGCCTTCCAGACGCTGCGCGTCAATTGTGTGTCGATATGCTCCACCTCGGCGTCGCGCGCAAGGCAGAGCAGGGTTGAGCGGCCCGTTTCGGTAAATCCAAGCCGGGTTTGAATGGCCAGGGACGCTCGATTGAAGTGAAAAACGCCCGAGTGGAGCACGTCATAATTTGTGGCATCAAAGAACCAGGCGACGCTGGCGGCTACCGCCTCACTCATGATGCCCCGGTTCCAGAACGGTTGCCCCAGCCAATAGCCGATGATCGGTCCCGCCGGTCCATTGTGAAACCCGACATGCCCGATCAAGCCCTCACCAGGCAGGTCGATCGCAAAATTGGTTTCCTCGATCGGCAGATTGGACCGGCGTGTTCGCAGCCAGGCCTTGGCATCGCTGAGATGATAGGGATAGGGCACGCGCGCCAGATTTCCCGCGACGGCAAAATTGTTGAGGTAGCGCGTAATGGGTTCGGCATCGCCAAATTGAGCCGGACGCAATTGCAGCCTTAGGGTGTGGAGCGTGACGGTCATCGCAACTCTCTTCGCGCCTGCCAGTGCTGGCGCGACAGGCGCGTCACGACATGGTCGACATTGTGCTGCAGCGTCTGGGAGAAGCGCATCTCGCGCGTGTCCTGCACAAAGCCGAGCTTTTTCTGCACGGCTAGCGAGGCCGCATTGTTGTGATGCGCGCTCGAGGTGACGATCTCGGCGGTACAGCCAGCAAAATGCCAATGCAGCATGGCTGTCGCGGCCTCGGTCACATAGCCCTTGTTCCAATGCGGGAGGGCGATCCAGAAGCCCAATTCATTGAGCAGCGATATGCAGCCGATGACGCCCTTGTTGGGCAATTCGATCAGCAGCATGAATTTCTCGGGCGTTGCCGGCTGCGCCTGGCGCAACCAGTCGATCGCCATGCCCAGGGTATAGGGGTAGGGAACCCGGGTGAGGAACTTGGCGACCTCATATTCGCCGACGCCCAGCGCATAATGGGGCGCGTCGTGCAGGCTCGCTTCACGCAGGATCAGCCGCTCGGTGGAGATCGATATCATCTGGGACAGTCTCCCCAGCACAGGTGAAGGCCCACGGACCCATTGGCCCCTCGGATCGCGGTTGTCATGGGGGCAGCCTTGACGGCGAAAACTTTAGCGGTGGCTTGGGTCAGTTTCATGGGGTCAGCTCCAGAACGAAAAAGGGGAACCGGCGGACCGGCTCCCCTAGATTGATCGCTCTGTATCAAACATGAGCCGGGGGAACTGGTCCAACCGGCTAGGCTTGAAGAACCTGCCGGATTATTCGGCGGCTTCTGCTACCGGGTCGACGGAAACAAAAACTTGGTTGTTGGCGCGGGTGCGGAACGACACGGCGCCGTCCACGAGTGCGAAAATCGTGTGGTCCTTGCCAAGGCCAACACCGGTGCCAGGGTGCCATTTGGTGCCGCGCTGGCGAATGATGATGTTGCCGGCGATAACAGCTTCGCCGCCGAACTTCTTGACGCCAAGACGACGGCCAGCGGTATCACGACCGTTGCGGGATGAACCGCCTGCTTTTTTATGTGCCATGGTCTAAATCCTTATTCCTGATCGGCCTTGGGAGCAGCCTTCTTGGCTGCGGCCTTCTTCGCGGGCTTTGCAGCCGCGGTGTCTTCGGTTGCGGTCGCGTCCTGTGCAGGCGCAGCCTTTTTGGGCGATGCCTTCTTTACCGGAGCCGTCGCCTCGGTTGCCGTTGCGACGGCGGGCTTGGCTTCGAGAGCTGCAGCTGCCTTCGCAGCAGCACGGACCTTGGCGGGCTTGCCGGCGACTTCGGTTGCCGGAGCAGCGACAATACCTTCAGCCTTGATGGTGGGCTGAGCGCCGCCAACGAGAATTTCGGTGATGCGCACGGTCGACAGCAACTGGCGATGGCCGTTGCGGCGACGATAATTGTGGCGACGGTTCTTCTTGAAGATGATGACCGTCTTCTGCTTTTTGGTTTCAAGCAGTTCGGCTGCGACGAGCGCGCCTTCGATCAGCGGAGCGCCGACTTCGTCGCCAACCATCAGCACCTGGTCGAAGGTGACGATGGTGCCGGCTTCGGCATCGAGCTTTTCAATCTTCAGAATGTCGTTGGCGGCAACTTTATATTGCTTGCCACCGGTTTTGATCACGGCAAAAGTCATAGCATAACCGGCACGCGTCAAACGCCCGGTCCCATTGTGTCGCGCTCTGTGGCGCCGCAGGCGTTAGCCCGATCCTGCGGTCTTCGTGTATACAGCCGGCAATCAAACCAGCGGGCAGCCTCGAACAGCGGTTTTTAACAAAGAAAAGCGCGCCAGCAAAAGCCGACGCGTGTTTCT
>Ga0247806_10000702_pt1 | contig 18907 bp, 18 predicted proteins | sample UWRJL059202B1_FD_179935 | JGI IMG/M metagenome (GOLD analysis project Ga0247806, IMG submission 179935) | Plant litter microbial communities from Arlington Agricultural Research Station in Wisconsin, United States - UWRJ-L059-202B-1 | ecosystem: Environmental > Terrestrial > Plant litter >... | reverse complement strand
GTAAAAGGTTTGGGAATCCATTACGGGTGCCCGGACAGGGACAAAGATGGTGTGATTGATGCGGCTGACCGTTGTCCGGATGTTCCCGGAATTGAGCTGAACAATGGCTGTCCATTCGAGAACCCGGGTTGCTGCAATGACGACGATGGAGACGGAATTCCAAATGCGACGGACAAATGTCCGGGTGTTTCAGGTTCGGTGTATAACAACGGCTGTCCGATCGATTCAACGAACATCAACAAGATCAAGCTGAAAGAGGAAAAAGAGAAAGTAGACGCGAACAATACAGGTCAGCAGGTGAAAGAAAACCCGGCGATCGACCTGAGGACGCAGCTCATCACCTCGAAGCAGGAAATGTCAGCGATCCTCGAGAAGCAAAGGATCATCAAGGACCACGCGGTTTATTTCGACGTGGACCAGGCGACCTTGAATGAGGAAGAGCAGAAAAGCCTCGACAAATTCACGAAGTCTTTCCCGAAAAGCGACAGGCTCTCGATCATATTGATTGGCTACACCGATCAGGATGGTTCGCTGGATTACAACCTGATCCTGTCGAAAAAACGCGCAGAGACGATTCTCCGCAAGCTCGTGGATTATTATGGATTCAATGAGAAAAACATTGCGATTTATTACTACGGGGAAGCGAAGTCGATCCACAAAGGTTCCTACACGAAGGAAATGAAACAGGCCGATCGGAAAGTCGAGATCAAGCTCGTCAGTACGCCTGGAAATAAGTGATCTGCCATCAAATTCGAATTATGAAATCGGTTAAACACCCATTGCTGATCCTCTTCGTTTGCTGCGTGCAACCGCTTTTGGCGCAGTATTTTGAATTCCAATGGTCCGACAAGCTGGATTATGCCAACAACAAGGAAGGATTTTTCTCCGGTGTTGTCGGGACCAACAGTCAGTACATATACACGCTCAACCACAATTATGCGGTGAGTCCACTCCGGCAGAACAAGCAGCTCAAATTGATCTCCTACGACAAGCTGAAGCTATCTGAAGCAGCAGCCGTGCCTTTGAAGGGGTATCCGGAAAACAGTGGAACAGCGAAGTTCTTCGACGAGCTGGAATACCACCAAACGGTCGTGCTGGAAGACTGGGTGCTGATTTTCTGGGTCAAAACGATTGATACTGATTCTACCCAAACGGAGGAGATTTATGTACAGTCGTATAAACACGGTTTGGCGCCTGGACAGCAAATCCGACAGATTTATACAATTACGCAACGGACGGATGGGCCGGTTGTGCCGCTTCCACGCGCGTCGCTTGTCATTGCAGGGAACCAGGAAGCCGACCGGGTAATCGTCGGATCCGAAATCCAGGAGGCCGGGAAGCTCGTTTTCAGATACCTTGTTTTGGAAAGTAAGCTGACAGCCTCCGCAGAACACGTGCTTACTTTGCCTGTGGGAAATCCGGTGTCTCAAAACGGTATTGCTGCGGATTATGAATATGGCCGCGATGGCAATCTGTACATCCGCAAACAAGTACCGCTTTCCAATGAGGAGCGGGACCTGGAAACTTTGAATAAAGCCAAAAGCTATCTGCGTTTGACGGTCGTTCATCCGGCTTCCGGGAAGCAGACAACGCTTGCGGTGAGAGGAGCCAACAAAACAATTACGGATTTCAGCTACCTCATCACAGGCAAGAAAACGAAAGTGTATGGTTTCTTTGGCGATCTCGAAAAAGATCCTTCAGGAATCGACAAGCAAGGCATTTTTTACACAGAGATCGACAGCGAGACACTGGCGGATGCGGCGCTGAACTACGCGTATTTTGAAAAAACCACCCTCAACCGCTTGTTCCCGAAGAGCAAAGGTGGCCGAAAGAGAAACAAGGAGGCCGATGAGCTGGCGCGGGAAGAGGCATTGCTGACGCGCTTTGACATCGAACAGCTCTTCGAAATGGAAAACGGTGATGTTGTCCTGTTCTTTACCAGGAAATACAATTACACGGAAATCACGAGCAAAAGTGGTTTCGATGGCAAAAATGTCTACAAAACGGATCTGTACTGCGAGAAAAACAATATTTCTGCGATCAGGATCACGACCGAAGGGAAAATTCTCTGGACTTCCAATGTCGAACGCACCATTACGTATACAGGCACAGACATCGCGGATTTGCAGGTCATCTACAAGCTGAATAAATTCTACGTCATAGCAGGCTCAGAAAACCCGGAAGCCGTTCCGAAGAAACGCGCGAAAAAGGAGTCTACCTACAAAGAGCAGCTCGAATACGCTTCTTTTGATCCGTTGTCTGGTAAAGCCAAAAAATTCGTGCTCGAAGTCAATGAAGAAGATGTCCTCCCGAAAAACAGAAGGTCCGTGGACCCGAAATCGATCCGTGTGTATGACGGGAATTATTACTTCCACAAGTCGGTTATGCGGCAAAAACCAATTTGGTATGTCGCGAACGTCCTGTTCTTTCCTTCGATCTATTACGCTGTGCTGAGCGGCAATACGAAACATGCGACAGGCGACCTGGGCGTATTGACGCTGAAGGATGGAAAACCGGAGAGGAGGAAGAAGGCGCCGAAATCGCGGAAGAAGTAGATCGGTTTACCCGGGGAAAAAACCCTGGATCAAACATCCGGAGTTCAATCTTAGGAATTTTCATAAGAAATCACCTATATTTAAACCCAGGTACAAGCATCCTTACTCGATTTCCAACGCACAAATCAAAAACATGCAAAAAATAATTTTCCTCCTCACACTACTGATTTTCACATGGAGAACCAATGCGCAAACCGGCGTACCGTACCGTGTAGGCGATAAGTTCGGCGTTGCAGATGCCAGCGGCAAAATGCTGATCGCACCCGAATTTGACGTGCTGGAGACGGAATTTTTCAATGTGCCTTACCTGATTGGCTATCGGGTGAATGACACGGCAGTGCGCTCAACCCTGATCTACAAGAACAAGGTCATCCTGAAAGACCAGCCTTACAAACACTATTACTTCTACAACGATTTGTTTGTCGCACATGCCTACAAACCGCGCAAAGGTAAAAAGCGCTGGGACGATGAGCCCTTTGTCGAGATAAGCCAGTTGTTTACGCCGACAGGTAAGATGGTTCTGACTGCTGATTTTGAATCCATCAGCGTTATCAATGAATTCGACGAAGCCAACAAGCTGCAGGAGGTATTGGTATATACGCGCGATGCGGATGACAAGACTTCCCTGCTGATCTACGACAAGCGCACGCAGCAGATCACGAAGACGATTGTCGCTTCAACAGATTACCTGCGTGTGCCGGAACATTTGAATTACGACTACCAGGACAAATCGATCACCTATGTCTACAAGGACAGTGATGGTACAGGAAAACAAGTCAAATTTGCGGCAGGCAAAGGTACGATCGCCATCACCGAGCAGGGAACGGTGGACCTCCGGGAACTCCAAAAGCGCGAAGACAATGAACGCGGCGATTTCGGTTTCGATGTGCCTATGGGCATACCAATGGATAAACCAGTACAGGCGCCGAAGGAAGACGTGACACGCAAAGTCAAGCTGGACCGGGATTTTTATTACCTGCCCCAAAAAACAGAGAAAATTGCTGTGACAAACGATGGTTTTAAATCCGGTTATGCACACATCATCACGAAAGCCGGCAAAAAGGGACTCGTAGAAACTGAAAGCGAAAAGCTCATTGTGCCTGCACGTTTCGATGAAATCCTTGAGGCTGAATTCCTGGACTCCAAACGCAGCGGTTACATCGTGCGCAGCGGCACGAAATACGGTTTGTTCATTTACGGCCAACCGAATCCAACGATCATCGAACCGCTTTACACGTACATGCCTTTGCTGGACAACATGCATTATTTTGGAACAAATGTTCCGCTGATCAGGCTCTATGACGGCAATGGAAAGTTTTTCTGTTATGCAGATGGGAAAGGGAAAATGTTTTACACGGCGAAGTGATTTTTTCAAATCTGATCGCATCAACGATCCATGCAAGACTGATATCTTCATCCGTATCTCCGTTATGATCAGGGCGACGTTGCCTCTAAACCCTGTAGTATAGAATCTCCGCTGTAAACTACTTTCTGATCCAATAAGAAAAACGAATCATTACATGTGGAACTCACGACCAAAAATTAAACTAAAAACACATGCAAGCAATCAAAAATGCTGAAGGATATACTATAGAGCAATTGAAGCAGGCCGTCGCGGACGGAGGTAGATTCGTTTTATTCCGGTATACAGTATCGGTGGCTATTTTAACCTTCAGAAGACCAAGTGCCATTGTCTTTATTCCTGCGCACGAAGGTACTTTCAAACATCGGATGGGTTATTCTGCGATTAACCTGCTCATGGGATGGTGGGGAATTCCATGGGGCCCTATTTACACGGTAGGAGCCATGATAACCAATATGTCAGGCGGAAAAGACGTCACACAAGAGGTAATTGCACAGTTGCATTAAAATGGAAACACCCAGAAACCGCGGCAAGCAATCCAGCGATGACAAGCTATTCGGCACGGCGAAAATGCATCTGAAGCTGAAAAGCGCAGTCGAGGACCTGAGCCATTTGCTGAGCAGGGGATATGCGCAAAGATCGGCGCTCGCGCTCGTGGGGAACCGGTACATGCTGAATGTCAGGCAGCAGCAATCCGTGCTTGGTATGGCTGCATCTACAGCAAGTATTGCCAACCGGGGACAGAAAAATCTACCTGTCGCGGCATTGAAAGATCAATCAGTTGTAATCGATGGTTTCAATGTGTTGATCGGACTCGAAAGCCTGCTCTCGGGCGGATACATTTTCAAAGGCATGGACGGTTTCTACAGAGATTTGTCGAGCGTACACGGTTCTTACAAAAGGGTGCAGCAAACAGCCCGCGCCATTGAGCTGATCGCGGAATTTTATGTGCAGGCTGAAATTGGACAAATGCACTGGTATTTCGACAAGCCGGTTTCCAACAGCGGCAAACTGAAAAAGCTCATCGAAGACCTGGCTACAGAAAAAGGCTACGACTGGCAGGTCGACCTGACTTTTGCGACCGATAAAGACATTGTTGCCGAGCAAAAAACAGTCATCACTTCTGATGCGTGGATATTGGACGAGGCGGTCAGCAATTTCAATTTGCTGGACTACGTTGTGGCACAGGGGGAATTTCCTTTTGTGTTGCGTTTGTTTGATCAGTAACTTTGAATCAAATTAAAAAACACGCATGAAAGCAAATGATACCAATGGTTTTACGCAGAAAGAATGGGAGGATTGCATCAAAGTCCTGAAGATCCTGAAAGATAATCCCCTGGATAATCCGGACAATCAGCTGTTGGGAACTTTGATCACGAAAATTTACAAGCAGGTAAAGAAGAGCAACCGGGCAAAAAGTCATTTGGAGAAAAGGAAAAAAGACCTGGACGTGCTTTTAAATACGACAGTGAATAAAAATGCACGCGCAGGCGTGAGCTTGTTTGCAGATAAGGAACAGGGTGCGGAGAACGGCAGATTTACGAAGTTGGAAATGTCCAGGCAATGCTATTGCTGCAATGAGGCGTATGACACAGCCCATTTTTTCTATGCCCGTTTGTGTCCCGCATGTGCGGTCGAAAACTATGCGGCCAGGTTTGAAAATGCAGACCTGACAGGGCGAAAAGTAATTCTGACAGGCGGGCGCGTAAAGATAGGGTATGCGACTGCATTGCGTTTATTGCGAAGCAATGCAACAGTTATTGTAACGACCCGCTTTCCGGGGCTTGCGTGGAGCCAGTTTGAACAAGAGGAGGATTATCCGCACTGGAAAGAAAACCTGACTGTATACGGATTGGATTTGAGAAATCTGCATGCGATCCATGCATTTGTGTCTTTTTATACCGACCGGTTCGATAACGTCGACATCCTCATCAACAATGCGGCGCAAACGATTCAATATCCGGGAGATTATTATTTGCCGATCATTGCACGGGAAGAAAAAGCCATACGCGCGCTTGGAAATGTTCAGCATCTCGTGGAAAATAAAACGCCTGTTGCACATGCAATCCAGGTATTGGACGACCAGGGTTTTGAACACGCCTCTTTGCCTTTGAACCGTTTCGGTCAACCGGTGGATTTCCGAGATAAAACCAGCTGGAATTCAACCCTGGATGAAATTTCCGTACAGGAACTGCTGGAAGTCAATCTCATCAATCAGATTGCGCCTTACCTGTTGATTAAAGAGCTAAAACCCTGGTTCAAAAAATCCGGATTTACAGATAAATTCATTGTCAATGTGACTTCTTCGGAAGGTTTGTTCAGCTATGAAAACAAGACGAAGTTCCATCCGCACACGAATATGACGAAAGCGGCATTGAACATGCTGACGCGCACAAGTGCCGGAGAATTTGCCCGGGACCAGATCTACATGTCCTGCGTCGATGTCGGATGGATTTCGACTGGTGCGAAAGAAAGTCTGCGCGTCCAACAATTTGAACAGGGGTATATTCCGCCGCTGGATGCTGTGGACGGAGCAAGCCGGATTTTCCACCCGATTTTAAAAGGTCTGGAAAAAGAATATCTTTATGGCGTATTGCTAAAGAATTACAAGGTTTCTGACTGGTAGACGATACCTTGAAATCTGTATGCATAGGAGTGATGGTTAACAGGAAAACGCCGGATTGCTAATCCGGAGATGCAGGTTCGAGGCCTGCTCATTCCACAAGTATGTTGAAAGCCTTGTCCTTATTGGGATGAGGCTTTTTTAGTAAAATTGACTCGATGGGACAGTTCACTTGATAATCTTTTCTAATTCAATATTTACAAGCGTTGCCAATAATTTGATTGGTTAGATAATTCCCCGTTCAATTTTCAATGTGTTGTATTTCAGATTTTTTTGGTAGTATTGAGATGTTAACATAACGATAGACTATTGCTGGGATAAATTCTTCGCGGTTTATTGGGTTCCATTGGAGATATTAACAATATATAGTCACGTTGAAACAATAATTGACAAAGCAATAATATGTTTTTTAAAAATAAAAATAGTGAATTGTTTGAAAATTCAAATTCAGATGAGGATGTAAATATTTTAGTTGGAATAAATGGAAGCGGAAAGAGTACACTTCTAAATGAAATTGCTAAATATCATTTAAATAATGGAAAGACAGTTATTTGTATCGCAAATACTATTTACGACAAATTTACTGTAAAAGGAAATAAAGCTAGGCTACTAAAAAGCTCAAGAGGGAAAAATGTTGTAAGAGAATCAATAAAAAAGGTGATAAATCTTTTTGAAAATCAAGACAACAAAGCCCTTTTTAACCTTTCAAACGTTTTTAACTATATAAAGTTCCACCCGGTTATAGAATTTAAGATTCATCATCTCGCGCCGAATTTTAGAGATTTAATAATTGACTCAAGTATTTTCAATAGTATAGAAAAAGAAGATTTATTATTCTTTCTAAATAGATCTTATGATCATTTTTTGATTGAAGATGAAAGCAAGTTTATTATTGATTTTGACAGAGATAATCTTTTTGATGCTAATAGAAATGTTTTCTTTTTAAAGATATTAAATTACGAGACTAAGTTAAGAAGACTAAAAATCTTGAAAAAAATTGATATTATCCTAGTAAAGGACGGTGTCTCTTTTTCCCTCAATCAAGCAAGTTCGGGTGAATTAACATTAATCGCATCATTAATTTATATTAGCGCTAACATAAATGATGAATCAGTTATTTTGATTGATGAACCTGAAAATAGTTTGCATCCGAAATGGCAAGTAGAATATGTGAAAAAGCTTAGTGAGTTATTCTATTTTTATCAACCGAAAATTATAATAGCGACTCACTCTCCTCTAGTAATTAACGGAGCTGAATTAATTGTCAATAATGTAAACATATTTAAAGGGGTATCATATAATAAATTTGTCAAACAACCTAAGGATTTAAAAAATGTCGAAGAGATTTACGATGATTATTTCGATGTAACAACACCTGAAAATAGGTTTGTTTCACAATTTGTGATCGAGAAATTCAACTTATTATCTGAAAATAAACTTTCTTATAAAAGTTTCAAAGATATAATAGATAATTTAGTAAAAAACTCATATGATGACCAACAAAAAGAGGCCCTGAATGGGATCCTTGAATTAGCTTCAAATCTCGCATAATGGAATATACCAAAGAAGAGTTGAGGATTATAGAACAGGCTAGATCAGAAGGTGGAGATGTTTGGAATAACGTTTTATTATCACATTTAAAAAGAAGAATCAAACTTCATTATCGAACAGATAGTTCTGAACAATGTTGTTATTGTAAAAGAGATTTTCAGGACGAGTTTAATTTAGTGATTGACATAGAGCATATTCTACCTAAAGGAAATGCTATTTTCGAAGAATATATGTTTGATATTGACAACTTAAATATCTCATGTAAGAGATGCAATATGACTATTAAAAATGATAGAGTAGATTTTATTGTTGATTTGATGACGATTAAACCTGATTATAAGGATTCTAGTAAATATCATTTTATCCACCCTAATTTTGACGATTATTTTGATAATATTGATTACGAAGTAACAATAAGAAATAACAAGAAGTTAATCAAATATTTTACTAAAACAGAGAAAGGAAATTATACGTATAATTATTTTCACTTAGAAAAAATAGAAATAGATACATTGAGTAGAGTTCAAGGCATTGATATTAAAACTACCGAATTGAACCAAAATATATCTGAAGAAATAAAAGCTGATTTTGATAAATTCATTAATAAAGTTTAGTATTTATAAATTAGTCTAGGTTTCTTAATGACTAATTTATCAGTTCTATTTCTTTTTACCCTTCTCCGCCAAAACAGTAAAGCGTATGCAGAGCGAGAGGTTGGTACACGCCTTTTTCTCTTCATACTATCATTGCTGAATCCAGCGATATACACTTGTCCCAAAACCCTTTTAAAATGATTTCTCCTTATCTTTGGCGAAACAAAAAGTTCGATATGAGCAACATCCCATTTCAAAACATAGACTGGACTTCCGTAGAAAAAGTTGAATATCCTGGAGAAACAGGAATGGCCATCTGGCAGTCAGTTCAGTTCGAAGGCCTTAGAATGCGGATGGTGGAATATTCAAACGGGTATTTGGCAGACCATTGGTGTCAAAAAGGACACATTGTACATTGTTTAGACGGGGAATTTATCAGTGAACTGCATACAGGAGAGCAAATTAAGCTGACGAAAGGCGACACTTACGTCGTGTCTGACGAGCTGAGCTCACATCGATCCGTTTCTGAAAAGGGTGTAAAACTGCTTATTATCGACGGAGATTTTTTAAAACGGACCTGAAAAATAACGATTGCCAATATGCAATATGCCGGCACTCGCGCAACTGCAAAGAGATCACAACATCGGGTAAATAAAAAGAAGTGAAAAACGAAAATGAAGAGACGGCCTGGACCATCTGTCCCGAATGTCAGGGACGCGGCAAGAAAACGCGCAGGCTTCGCAAGAAAGTGCGACTCAGTTACCAGCAGGCATTCGATCAGTTCGAAAAAACGCAGGGCGCAGGATCTGCGCCTGAGCGTCCCAAAGGTCACCTCGACACCTGCCTGAACTGTAGCGGATCCGGATTGATTCGTGCTGCCAGTCCTCCTGTAGCGGATCACGAAAACTACCCGCATGTGGCGATCATTGGTGGCGGTATAGGCGGCGTGGCGCTGGCTGTGGCTTGTTTACACCGCGGGATTCCTTTTACGCTTTACGAACGGGACAGCGGTTTCGATGTGCGGTCTCAGGGTTATGGACTAACTTTGCAACAAGCGAGCAAGGCGATCGAGGGATTGGGCATTTTCTCGTTGGCAGCAGGAGTGATCTCAACCAGGCACGTCGTGCATACGCCGGAAGGAAAAATGATCGGTGAATGGGGCATGAGAAAGTGGATGCAGGCAGCGTCAGACCGGAAAACAGCTCCGAGACGCACCAATGTACACATCGCAAGGCAATCTTTGCGTCTGGCGCTATTGGAGCAGCTCGGTGGACAGGAAGCGGTGCAATGGGCTCACCAATTGGTAGATCTGAAGGAAACGGAGGGCGAAGGCGTTGGGCTGCGCTTTCTGGTGGATGGAGAGATGAAGCTTGCCAAGGCGGACCTGGTAGTTGGCGCTGATGGTATCCGCGGTGCGGTGCGCAGGTTGCTGATCGGGGAGGAAACAAACCCTTTGCGTTACCTGGGTTGCATTGTGATATTGGGCATTTGTCCTTTGGAGGCGCTCGCAGGTTTGGAGAGTCCTTTGCTGGACTCGGCTACAGTATTTCAAACTGCCAATGGCAACGAGCGGATTTACATGATGCCCTATACGTCGGATACGGTGATGTGGCAATTGAGCTTCCCAATGTCGGAGGAAGATGCGCTGGCATTGAGTGCCCGGGGAACTGAGGCGCTCAAGGAAGAAGCATGCCGCAGAACCCGGTGGCACGATCCGATTCCCCAGATTTTGGCGGCAACGCTCCCCGAAAGAATTTCCGGCTATCCCGTATATGACCGGGAGCTGCTGGATCCGGACGTATTGAAGCAAGGAGGAGCGGTAACGCTGATTGGAGATGCAGCGCATCCGATGAGCCCTTTCAAAGGACAGGGCGCGAACCAGGCGCTGCTGGATGCCTTGTCGCTGGCGCGGGAAATATACAAAGGATGCAAACCTTTGGCTCCATGGAGAAAACGAGGCTTGCGGGAAAGTGTATTGACGGCGTTTGAATCAGAAATGATGGAGCGCTGTACTTCCAAGGTAAAAGGTTCGGAAGCGGCTGCACAATTCCTGCATTCCGAAATCGTGCTCCATGAAAGTGATGAGCCGAGAGGAAGACATCTGAGAAAATAACACGCTTGAGTATGCAGATCTTCATGGGATCAGCTTACTTTCGAAGCCATAGAATATAACGGCCTGATTATACTTAATAAGAACAAAAATGACACATTTATTTCCCTCTGAAAAGCAGGTCCACACGGTTACAAATTTCGAGGACCTGGTTGCTACGCCGTTCCGGGAACAAATGAATGCAATTGGCTGGACGCGTAAGCTAACGGGTGATTTTGCTGAGATTGTCGATAAGGTCGTGCTGGACGGTAATATAACGGTCGTTGAACAAACCGAGCTTTTGGCGCTTCAGTTGAGTGAACAAGGGCAGCTGGCCCGTGAGATTTTGCTGAATGACTGGAAGTTGCTGACAGCGCATGGCGCATCGCCTAGCCTGAATGTGATCCAATACTATGACAGGGACGATACTTACCCGTTTTTCCCAACCGATGTGTATTCGTTTCATGTAGACCGCTCACCAATCCCTACCGATACTTTTTTATGCACTTATCACGGCGCTCCGAGTGAAATCTTACCGAATGCACAAGCCAGGCAGAAAGCACTTATCCCGGAAATCCGCGCGGAGCTGAAGAAGCTATATGGCGGAGCAGATGCAGGTTTTGAAGCATTTTTAGCTGAATATTTCTTTGATCTGCATTACCAGGCTGAACCGGACGCACATCCAATCAACTTAGGTCTGGGTAACTTATGGCGGTTGGCGGTGGATCATCCGGAAAGCCAGGTTCCTCCTTGTGTGCACCGCGCACCCAGGGAAAAATCCGGAGAACACAGGTTGTTGCTGATTTGTTGAATAATACCTGCTTAAAATTTCGAAAAAAGAATTTGAGATCCTGAGAACATAATTCTTTTAAAGTGAATTCTCTCTATATTTAGTGAAATGAAATTTTGATATTAAGCTGTTATAGCTTATAAAAATGATAGACGATGACAAAGCATAATTTACTGAGAATGGACAATGTGGGAATCGCCGTAGAATCTCTGGACGAGACGATTTCTTTTTTCCTGGAGCTAGGTCTGGAGCTGGAAGGGAGAACCACGATTGACGGCGAATGGTCGGGTCGTGTAACGGGACTTGCTGATCAATCCGTGGAAATTGCCATGATGGTTACACCAGACGGAAACAGCCGGCTGGAACTATCGAGATTCATACGTCCGACAGTCATAGAAGATCACCGCCGTGCTCCGGTAAATGCGCTAGGCTATTTGCGCATTATGTTTGCGGTCGCTGACATAGATGATACGCTGGATAGGCTTTACAAGCACGGCGCAGAACTTGTCGAAGAGGTAGTTCAGTATCAGGACGCTTACAGACTTTGTTACATTCGTGGCCCGGAAGGGATTTTAATCGGGATTGCTGAACCGCTTCAACGAAAATAAGTGGTATGTAACAAGTTGAAATTTAAAATAATAAATTCATGACTAGTGTATTCTACAGGTATGCATAATCTCAAACAAAATTTCCTGAATAAATATATCTTCCAGGGGTTAACCGATCTCAATGATGGATTCGATACCGAAAAAATTAGTTATTTCTCTGAGGCTGATTTTAAAATTGTGCTTGATAGGATAGAAAAGATGAAAATTGGTGTCTACGGAATGGAACCATGGTTGAATGAGACATTTTACGACGTAGCTTCTTATGAAGATTATACGGATGATCCAATGGATTCAAATTGGTACAGACAAGCTTTTGAAGAATTTGTTTCAAAAAAGGAAAACCTTTGTTACAGCGCGTCTTATTACATTCCACAAATTGAAAATAAGATTTCATGAAATTACTTTGGTGCTGGCGCTGCCAGATGGAAGTTCCGATGCTCGATGACGACGAATTTGCGGTTGCGAAAAAACTATACAGTCAGGCTTTTGGTAAGACTGGATTACCGTTAAAAGAAAGATATAACCCACTTCTTGATTATTACAACGAATTGACCGGATTCGGAGAAACGGTCCCTCATGCCATCATACATCACCAGATCAGTAAGTATGGGGAACCCTGTGAAGAGTGCGGTAAGCCCTATCGCACACCGAAAGCAGCTTTTTGCGCAGCCTGTGGTAACAGAAAATCCTGATAACTTTAATTATCCATGATACAGGTATGTGAAAAATGCAAAAGTACAATCGAAGCATTGAACTTTACGGAGGAACAAATGCTTGAAATATACGGGTTCATTGCGAATGACTTAAAGCTGTTTGCGGTCAGAAAAATGATGGACGATTTCAAATTAGGCCACAAGGAAGCTAAAATAATAGTCGCCCACATGAACTATCCGCATGGCGCATGTGTCAATTGTGATTTTACAGCACTGAAAGGTGAAAATGCCGAATGTCCCCAATGCAAATCGTTTAATTATAATCTGAAGGAACCCCTGTTCAATAAGGAGTTTTGTACACATTTAGAATGGAAACTCAACTTGAAGGATTTAGACATCAAAAGTGTCCAAAATTTCTGGTGCGATGGTATTGATAATTTGCCTGTTGATTTCAAATGTCTATCTGTAGAAAATATTCAAAAGACGCAAGTGATTCAAACAAAAGCTTGGATTGGAAATGACGGACAGAAAATCTACTCAATGAAAATAAATTTGGGAAAACAATCCCTGGAAAATTACAAAAATGGATGGAGCTTGATAAAATGTATTCCGGAAGACACAGGCGATAAATGGATTACAATCGACGAGGGGAGGCAGGAAATAGAAATCGATCTGGAATAACCTTTTGACCGATTCCCTAAAAATCCTATTTTTGCTCAAGTTCACCACGCCCATGCACCACACGACAATCCAAAACATCTTCAAAGGAATTGATCTCTCCACGGCAGAATCAGCGATCATCGAAAAGAAATTCGAAGAGATTCGCGTGCAAAAAGGCGAAGTAATCCTGTCTCCCGGACAATTGGTTCCCTATCAGTATTTTGTTTATGATGGCTGCCTGCGGACTTATTTCATGGCGGAAACAGGGAAGGAATTCACCTTGCAGTTTGCCGTGCACGATTGGTGGATCAGCGATTATACGGCTTTTTTTTCCGGAGAAAAGTCGATCTTCCACATCGATTGCGTAAAGGATGCGATCATTTACAAGATCTCGAAGGAAAGCATGGAAAAACTGTACACGGAAGTGCCGCAGATCGAAACGTTTTTCAGGGTAAAGATGGAACGCTTTTTCAGCAGCTACCAAAAAAGGATATTGTCGAACCTCGCACTGACGGCCGAAGAGAAATACATCCGTTTCCTGAAGGCATATCCGGACATTGAGCGGCACATCAAAAATTACCACCTCGCATCTTACCTCGGCATCACAACTGAAAGCCTGAGCCGTGTACGCAGCGAGCTGGCGAAGAAATAATGAAATATTGAATGGATAGATCAGGATGGTGCAAAGCCATCCTTTTTTGTTTTGGGGTTTTGATCCAAGACCTGTTTACCTTGCAATTTTTTGGGTGTTTTCCTTTCTTACCATACATCAATTTTTTTTCGTTGTTATCTGCGGACCTTTGTAATAGTTATTCAGGGCCCGTATAACACTTAAAAAGAAGATCATGGAAAAAGAACTCATTGTCAAATGGAAAATCCGGGAAACGGAGATCCCGAGGATCCTGGAGCTGCTGCCGGAGCTGGTGGCAAAAACGAAAAAGGAGGCAGGGAATATTGTCTATGCGATCTATCAGTCGGCCAATGATCCCGGTGAATTCATCCTGCACGAGCGTTATGCCAATGAAACTGCGCTCGAAGCACACAAGCAGTCCGCACACTACCAGCAGATCGTCGCGAAGCAAATCGTCCCGCACCTGGAAATCCGCGAGGTTCTGATCGTACAAAAGCTGTTTTAAATCTCAACAAGTATCCAATTCAATTTTAAAAATTATCAGTCATGAAAAAAGTATTAATGATCGTTTCAAACGCCAATGCCATTGGTCCGAACAACAGAAGAACAGGAATCTTTTTGCCCGAAGTGGCGCACCCTTATGCGGAATTTGATGCCGCGCACTACACAATCGATTTTGCAAGCCTCACCGGCGATACGCCATACCTCGATGCCCTGAACCTGGCTGATGATCCGCAAAACCTGGCGTTTCTGGTTGGCAAAGGCTGGGCGGATATGCAAAAAGCGGCTAAGCTCTCCGATGTTGATGTAAACGTTTACGATGCGATATTCATCCCCGGTGGACTCGCGCCGATGGTCGACATGCCCGAACATCCGCTGCTGAAACAAGTGCTCCGTGAAACCTACGAGCGCGGTGCAGTGGTGGGTGCCGTATGTCACGGTCCGGTTTCCCTATTGAATGTGAAGCTCAGTGACGGGACCTTCCTCGTCGCGGGTAAAAACATCGCATCTTTCACGAATGAAGAAGAAGACAATTATGCGAAAGCGGATGTGTCTTTCTTCCTGGAAAGCGCCCTGGTAAAACAGGGAGCAATTTTCCACGCGGCAGAACCGTGGTCAGCTAACAGCGTTGCCGATGGTAACCTCGTAACCGGACAGAATCCTGCTTCTGCGAAAGGCGTTGCCGAAAAAATGATCCGCCTGCTGGAAGCATAATTGCTCCTGAAGCAGCAGTAAACAAATGAATAAGCCCGGTTGGAATGGTATTGAATACTATTCCAGCCGGGCTTTTAGGAGGTTGATGGAAATGTAGGATTGACTAAATAAAAATATTTGTGTATTTTCGATCCATGAGCAACTTACTCAGGATCAATATCCAAGAGCTTTTTCTGTCGATTGTCCCGCGCAGTATTATCCGTTTTGGGTTGCTCCTGACATTTACAGGACCGGTAAATAAAGCGCATGCACAGCCCAAAGCCAGCTCCGGGATAGCAGATTTCAGCCATGCGCAATATGCTGGACTCGGCGTGAAGCAATGCACTATCTGCCTGAGAAACAAGGGAGATAAAAAACGGTATCTCACTTCGACCTATGATGTGCAGGGATATTTGGTCCGACTGGATTCTCTGGTGTATGTGAATGATACTACCGAAGGCTTGTTGACGAAAACCTTCACCTATACACCGGACCGCCGGCAAATGGAAGAATCCCATCATTTAAAAGTAGCAGATGAAGAAGTCAGGATGATTTCCCGGATCACCCGGTTTTTTGATGAAACGGGCAGGATTACAAACAGTTCAGCCTCGGAACTGAAAGGAGAAGATACACTCAAAACCGGTATGGATTATACTTACAACGAAGCCGGCCTGTTCGATTTTATTCAGGTGCATCGATCGACTGCGCGAGACGGAGACAGTGAAAACCGGGTTAGTTACACATATGATACAGCTGGCAGACTGGTCGGGATTACCTATTCAAATCTGGACTTCAACATCCGTCTTTTTTACGATGCGCAGGGACGGATTGTCAGAAAAACAGATAACGACTATTGCGAATTGGAATATCAATACGATCGGTCGGGTCGGGAAAGGAAGGTCATTCATACTTCCAATATGTTTTATGACTGTGAAGATCCGTTCTACGAAAAATCAAACATCGCCAATTACGAATCTGCACGTATCAGGTATGAAACGCGTTACAGTTATAAAGGCCATCTGCTGACCAAACAAATATCGAGATCTTTAGGAAATCCCCAGGTTCCATGGTTGAATTCGAAGCGGAAATTACGGTACGACAGTCATGGCTTGTTAAAATGTGTCCGTGTAAAATTCCTGCATCGGCATAAAGCAACGCAAAACAGGGCGATTTTTGAGTATAGGTATTTTTGAGTGCGGCATCATCCGCAGCATGAAATCCGGCTGTCGTAATTTTGCCTGTTTTTCCCAATCCGGTATTTATACGCGCAAATGACTACAGGCTGATGCGTAGTTTTGAATGGAAATCATTCGCCAGCACATATGCACGTTCAACCGGATAAAAAACAAGCCGATAAAACAGCCTCCGTGGCTGATCCAGGCACGGAAAATGCAGGCATTGAAGCTACGCGCACCTTTGTAGACAACAGGCCGAAAGCGGCGCTGCAATTGAAAATGCAGCAACTTGCTGATCAAAGCGCAGATGCAGGACGCGTTGCACAATTGCAGGGAATGGCAGATGCGCATGCCTCGCAGCAACAACCTCTACAGCCAAAGGAAAACAAAACCGGCTTGCCTGACCAGCTCAAGACCGGCGTGGAAAATCTGTCAGGCTACTCGATGGATGGGGTCAAAGTACATTACAATTCGCATAAACCGGGACAATTACAGGCACATGCCTTTGCACAGGGAACGGACATTCATGTTGCTCCGGGACAGCAAAAGCACCTGCCACACGAAGCCTGGCATGTCGTACAACAAAAGCAGGGCAGGGTGAAAGCGACCACACAGCTGAAGAGCGGACAAGCCGTAAATGATGATACCGGCCTGGAACACGAAGCAGATGTCATGGGAAACCGTGCCTTGCAAAGGCAGGCAATTACTCCCAAACGTGCATCAGCTAAAACAACCGGAGGAATTGTGCAGCGGAAGATCGCTTTTACAGGACATGATCCGACGGACTTAAAGGGCATCCGAAATGCAGTAAATGCTGCGATCGTTAAGCATACCGGATTGTTGCAAAAGCAGTTTCCTGACAAATTTGAGGAGATACGTATAGAACTGGAAACTCCCAGATATTTTAAGTTTATATTCGATGACATGATCCGCAGTCCAATTGAATACGGAGAAATCAACCTCGAAAATCAGCAGCACCTGATCCTTTTCTTCAAAGATGCAGAAAAATACCTGATGAAAAATTACCAGGGGCAAAAGGCAAAAGAGGTGAAAGGTGAAGGAGATGCTGATGAGAAAGAAGCACTTTGGAAAAAAAGTAAGGATACTTCACCGGAAGCGACGTTTAGCAAGAGGAATACCTTCCAGACAGCTTTTCTGGGAACAAGTGCGAGTGTAGCTTATTACCTGATGTCCAACAAGCAATCCCTGAGTCCGGAGAAAACGATCATCATCGGAAAAGGATCGCCGTGGAACCCGAAAGATTCCGGAGGAAGAGGGATCGAGTTCGTCAATCACCCGATGCACATGATTTCGCCGCAACGCCAACAAACCGGGCTTCCCAAAGACAAGTCCGGCAGGGATGAAACTTTTGAAGGAAACGCTGCAAAACTCGCTGAACAGGTCGGACAAACCATGGAAGGTTTCAAAAAAGAAAATGCGACGATCACCAAAGTCAGCAAGGATAAAGGCTGGTATAAGATTGAAACAGACAAAGGAACTTACTATGCGCAAAAAGTGATCTCGGGCCTGGGGATCGGTCCGCATGCGCTTCCGAGGAATGCGGATGCAGCTAAAATTAGTAGTGCGGAAGACAAAAATCAGGAGAAGAAACGGGTGATGGACCTCGATACTTTCCAAAGGATGCTGAAAGATCCACAATCCAATATCAATCAGGAATATCGCCGGAAGGGTCATTTATTCATTGGTGTGGCAGGACCAAATGCAGGTGTGGATGCCGTTTTTGAAGCGACAAAGCTGGGCATGTATGTAGATTGGGTGGTTACCGGCGGACCAGCAGTTGTGGAAGGGATGGGAAACAAAGTCAGCAGGAAAGGTCTTGTAAACCTGTATTTTGACTATCTGAATGGCTGGACGATCTCAGGAAACCAGGTGAAAATGAACATGTCGGGAAAGTGGAAGGATATACGTCAGCAAAAAGAAGCGGAGGAGACTTTTCTTCATAAGCAGCCCGGATGGCTTATCAGTCCGGATAAAAGTGCAAGTGTTGATTACCTGGTTTACGCACAAGGCCCGGATGTTGCGAAAATCTACAATGTTTTCGACAAGAGCGTTACAGGTTCACTGGAGCTCAAATACGATAAGCAGGGGCGAATCAGTAAAGGCACGGATGGGGAATCCATAGAAGTTTCCGCAAAACATAGTATTTACAATGTATATTGGGAAGGTATTTTTGCAAGAGTAAAAGAAACACTTAAAGCCGGAACCAAAGGGAACGCTGGGGATATTTCCGAAGTACTGGCTGCAAAAGCGAAACAGATTTTGGAGGTTCCGGAATTTGAACCTGTAAAGGTAGCGGAGCCGGCAGCGCTTGGATTGGGATCTGCAGACGGATCTTTCGAGTTCATAGGAGGTTCGATGATCCGCATCCTTACTTACCTGGATGGTATCAGTGGGAATGCGA
>Ga0247806_10000701_pt1 | contig 19002 bp, 14 predicted proteins | sample UWRJL059202B1_FD_179935 | JGI IMG/M metagenome (GOLD analysis project Ga0247806, IMG submission 179935) | Plant litter microbial communities from Arlington Agricultural Research Station in Wisconsin, United States - UWRJ-L059-202B-1 | ecosystem: Environmental > Terrestrial > Plant litter >... | reverse complement strand
ATTAACGGAGTCGGTTCACAGAATCCAACAGTTTTTTGTCGCGTTTGATGCCAATATTGGCAAGGATCAGAAATGGCAGGCCGATGATGAAAGCATAGAAGCCAAATCCGAAGCTGCGTGTCACTTCCTGTTCGCCCGTCAGATCTGCTCCCATGAAAGAAGCGATGATCATCAATACGAGGAAGATGAAGTAAAGCACAGCTGTAAATTGTCCCAGCGCCAATTGTCTTTTCTGATTTTTGAAGGTGAATATCGTCAGCAGGGAAAGCGCCAGCAAGGTAATTCCGGCGATGTACAGGTAAGACGGATCGATTTCGATCAGCTCGCTGCCTGCATTGTATTTGTTCAAAGCGCATGCAGAAAGTTTGTAGCTAATTCCGACAGCGTCGAACTGAAAAATGGTGGCGCCAAAAGTAACCATGGCTACGAAGGCCATGCTCAGCAATAAATACACGGTTTGAATGCGTTGGATCATGTTTTTTTCAGCAAAGATAATTGGAAATAACGAGAATGCAATTTCTAACGGCGCGCAGGCGTGAATTGATAGAACGTACAGCTCAGATTTTTGTAATCCGATGCGCCTTTGCCATTCTCGAAAATGACTTCCACGGAATCATAGCCGGCATAACCTTGCGTAGCGAGCACTTCAATTTTTAAGGGGTATTCCCGACCACGCTTCAACAACTGCGGACCGAAGAAATTAAAGCCACCGGACGCTGATTTACCGTCTTTGTAGAGCAACAGCATGACTTTCGGGATGTTCTCCGGATCTTCGATCTGCCCGCTTCCCCGGATATCGACCGCAATTCTCCCTGCGGATGCGCTGTCGGCAGCAGTCGGCACATATTTGAAATGCAGCATGCCACCCGTCGGTAGCTGCGCAGAAACTTTTTCCAGGCGCGATAAAGGCTTGTAATTGCCCGGTTTGAATCCCGGATTCTCAAAGAAGAAAAGCCATTGAAAGCGATCGTCCGTCTGCATAAAAATCTGCCAGTAACGCTCCTTGTTCATCGCATCGTAATGCAGGATGGCGTTGTTGAACTGGTAATTCAGCAGTAAATTGAACCAGATCGTGAATCCTGCAAAAATGAGCACCAAAATCCGGAAGATGGGTTTCAATTCGGAAAACATCAGTACAATCGGAACAACCAGCAAAGCGTAAATATCTACCAATGGACGCATACCGAGACCTCCGCCGTAATACCAGCACCACCAGGCAGCCATGAAATAGATAAAAACGCCGGTAAAGAGCATAAAACCCGTAAAGAAATACCTGCTGCGGCGAAAGAGGAAAAACAAGGCCGGCAACAGCAAAAGCATGAAAGGCGTGTATACGAAAAATCCTTTGCGGAAGCCAAACAATACTTCCGGGATTTTGGGATTGGTCAGGTAATCGAATTTTTCGATCGAATATGCGTTGAATCCCCAGTATCCATGCTGATAGTGTACATTCAGGTATTGTAAAAAGATGAGCCCGAGAAATAAAGCCATCGACAACAGCAATACAGGCCATTTTTCGCGTACGAGCCACATCAGTTGCCGGAAGAAATTTTTCAGGCTGCCGAAAAAGAACGGGATCAGCAGTACAATCAGGAAATTCGTCGGACGGAGAATTGTGATCAGTCCGAGCAAAACAAACATCCAGATCACATAGCGGCTTTTCGGAACGAGCGCAAACCGCTGGGTCTGTAGCATCAGAAATGCAATCAGCCCAAACGAATACACGTGTGAAAATGCAGGTTCGTAAATCGTATAAAAATGCAGGTTCGTTCCAAAGGTCAGCGCAATGATCCCGAAAAGGATATAACTGTTTTTGACCTGGTAATTGCGCAACAGTAAAATGATGCTCACGATGCCCAATAACCAGAAAGCCAGTGCCGAAGCACAGACGGATCTCAGGTAAAGCCAGGAATAGCCATCGGTATCGCCACCGGAAATGGCCGTGCAGACATGGGCGATGAAATAGGCCGGCGCCATGCAAACTGCGGTCCCGACAAAATATTTATTGACGCGCTTTCCGCTTTCGTTGGGCTGGAGCATTTCGTCGAACTTCGATCCCGGGTACTTGCTGCGCATTTCATCCAGGAAACGGAAATCGGCATCGTGGTAAATCAAAGCCTGCGGCAGATAAGCATAATACCCGCTCGCATCGCTACACACAATTTTGTACTGCTGATTCGTATCTCCATGCTTAAAAGCACGGTGACTTTGCGCACCCAGGATGTAGGTCATGACAACGACCGCCAGCAAGAGCGTATAAGTATGGTTCAGCAGTTGCCAGGTTTTCTTCAGCATCTTCAGGATTTAAAAGTTTGGTTCCGCAACAGGAAATCGAGCAGAACAATGGCCGTCATCGCTTCCACAATAGGCACAGCACGTGGAACCACGCAGGGATCATGTCTGCCTTTGCCGCCGAGCGTGATTATTTCTCCCGCTGTATTGATGGATTCCTGATCCTGCAAAATCGTCGCTACCGGCTTAAAGGCCGTACGGAAATGAATCGGCATGCCATTGCTGATTCCGCCCTGGATTCCGCCACTGTTGTTGGTTTGCGTTGTACCGTCGGGATTGAAAATATCGTTGTGTTGCGAACCGAGCTGCGCGACGCCTTCAAAACCGGAACCGATCTCAAATCCCTTCGCGGCATTGATCGACAGCATCGCCTTGCCCAACTCCGCATGCAGCTTGTCAAAAACCGGTTCGCCGAGTCCTGCCGGGACACCTGTCACCCTGCAACGCACGCAGCCGCCGATCGTATCGCCAAGCTTGCGGACTTCTAAAATGCGTTGCTCCATCGCTGCTGCATATCCCGGATCCGGACAACGCACCGCATTGGATTCTGAATCTGACCAATCCAACGTTTCGATCAGTGATTCCGGCAAACGGATTGCGCCCACCTGGTCCGTGAAAGCCTGAATTTTGATGCCGTGGCTGTGCAGGTACAATTTCGCCAGAGCGCCGGCCACAACGCGGGTCGCAGTTTCCCGCGCGCTTGACCTTCCGCCGCCCCTGTGATCGCGGTGTCCGTATTTCTGCTGATATGTGTAATCCGCATGCGAAGGACGAAATCCTTGTTCAAGGTGGCTGTAATCTGCGGATTTTGCATCCTCATTGGGAATCAGAAAGCCAATCGGCGTACCCGTCGTTTTACCTTCAAAAATACCGGACAGGAACTGCACACGATCGGATTCTTTCCGCTGGGAAACAATCCTGGATTGTCCGGGTTTCCTGCGATCGAGTTCCTGTTGAATGAATTCGAAATCGAGCTCAAAACCGGGAGGAAAGCCATCTACGATCCCACCAATCGCGGAACCGTGAGATTCCCCGAAGGTTGTGATGCGAAACAGTGTGCCGTAGCTGGATCCCGCCATATTTACTGGGTGATTGTCTGTTCAGTGATTTGCAGGATCTGACGTACTTCTTCCAACGTCGGTGCTTCCGCGTAAGTACGCAATACGGGTTCTGTACCCGACGCGCGGATCATCAGCCAACGTTCGTTGTCGAAGAAATATTTCCAGCCGTCGATCGTTTTGACTTCCTGCACTTCATATTTTCCAAAGGCTTTGTAGTCGCCCGCATTGCAATGCGCGATGATGTCCTGTTTCAACGTTTCGGTGATGTGCAGGTCATTGCGCTCAAATTTGAATTCGCCGACGATGTCGTACACTTCCTGGATCAGCTCGTCGAGGGATTTTCCTGACTTCGCCATGAATTCCCAGATGATAAGTCCCATCCAGATGCCGTCGCGCTCCGGAATATGGCCTTTTGTCGCAATTCCACCGGATTCTTCTCCACCGAGCAACACATCCTGCTCCACCATCAGCGTTGCAATCTCCTTGAAACCGATTTTCGTTGTTTCGTGTTCGAGACCGTAATGTTTGCACAATTGCTCGATGCGCGGTGTCACGCTGAACGCAGTAACCACTTTACCTGTCATGTTTTTGTACTTGACGAGGTAGTGGATCAGCAATAAAATAATATGGTGTGAATCGATAAATTCTCCTTTGCCGCTGTACAAACCGATGCGGTCGGCATCGCCATCTGTGGCCAGGGCGCAATCGATCGTTCCGTCTGCTTTCAGGAAGTTTTCGAGTTCCTGCAGGTTTTTAGCAATCGGCTCTGGCGCTTGTCCGTAGAAAGATGGATTGTTCTCGCAATGCAGGAAAGTCACATCCGGGAGGATGCGTTTCAGTACATTCTGACCGGCCCCGTACATCGCGTCGTAAGCGAGTTTCAGTCCGGACTGCTGAATGGCAGCAATGTCGAAATTCGCTTTGACATGATCGACATAACGGGTTTCGAGATCGACAATTTCGAGCTGACCGGAAGCCAGAGCTGCCTCAATGGAAACATTTGTCAAATCGAGCGGATTCTGCTCAGGGATAATATCTTCTACTTCCTGCACATGGCCCGGCGCCAAAGGACCGCCAAACCAGGCTTTGAGTTTGTAACCGTTGTAAGCCGGCGGATTGTGGCTGGCTGTAATGATCACACCAATGCCGCAGTTGAACTGGTGCGCCGCCAAAGAAATCATCGGCGTGGAAACAAAGCCTTTGGACATTTTGACCTGGATTCCCTGACTCAGCAAGACCTTCACGGCAGTATTCACGAATAATTCACCGGCAAAGCGGCAGTCATGCCCGATCACGATTGAAGGCGCTTCGTATTTCGCTTTCAGCCACACACCTGTTGCATACGCAACGCGCGCAACGTTCTCCACGGTAAAATCTTCCGCAATGATAGCCCTCCAGCCATCTGTTCCAAATTTGATTTGCTTTGCCAATGTATTGTCAGTTTTGATTTTGTGAAACAAAGATAGAAAAAAGGGGGAATTGAATGAATTTGAAAAATGAAAGTCTGACTTAATCTGCAAATACAGGGAAGTATACAGGTCTTCTCCGGGATTTCGGCATATCGGGATATTCCGATATACCGATATCCCCTACTCCGTAGCCCAATCAGATCAACCACCCTTTTCAACACAAAAAACCCCAGACAATTGATCCGGGGTTTCTGAAGCTATTTCTGGAAATCTTATTTTTTAAATGCTGTTATCGTTTGTTCGATGATCGCGACGCATTCCATCAATTGCGTTTCGGTCATCACCAAAGGCGGTGCGAAACGAATGATGTTTCCGTGTGTCGGTTTTGCCAGCAACCCATTTTCCATGAGCTGTACACACAGGTTCCAGGCAGTTTTACTGTCCGGCGTATCGTTGACAATGATCGCATTCAGCAATCCTTTTCCGCGCACTTTCACAACGAGATCGCTCTTGTCGATGATGCGTTGCATTTCCCTGCGGAAGATTTCTCCGAGACGGGATGCGTTTTCAGCCAGTTTTTCGGTCGTAACAACTTCCAGTGCAGCAACAGCTACTTTGGCAGCAATCGGATTTCCCCCGAAGGTAGAACCGTGTTGTCCCGGTTTGATGACCATCATGATCGGATCGTTCGCCAATACTGCGGACACAGGATAAATTCCGCCCGAAAGCGCTTTCCCGAGGATCAGGATATCCGGTTTTACATTTTCGTGGTCGACTGCAAGGCGTTCTCCCGTACGGGCAATACCAGTTTGCACTTCATCCGCGACGAACAAAGCGTTGTATTTTTCGCAAAGTGCTTTGGCGCCTGACAAATAACCTGCTGCCGGCACATATACGCCTGCTTCTCCCTGGATCGGCTCCACGAGGAAACCTGCTACATCTTCCTGCTGCAATGCTTCTTCCAGCGCTGCGAGGTCATCGTAAGGAATGCTGATAAATCCGGGTGTGAATGGTCCGAAATTCTTTTGGGCATCCGGATCGTTTGAAAAAGAAACAATCGTAGTTGTCCGTCCGTGGAAATTTCCTTCACATACAATGATCTTCGCCTTGTTTTCAGCGATACCGCGTTTTTCATACGCCCATTTACGGGTCAGCTTGATCGCTGTTTCAACGGCTTCAGCACCTGTATTCATGGGTAGAACCTTGTCGAAACCAAAATATTCAGTGATGAATTTTTCATACGGGCCGAGTACATCGTTGTAAAATGCACGGGAAGTCAGCGTCAGCGTTTGTGCCTGTTCAATCAGTGCCTGTACAATTTTCGGGTGACAATGTCCCTGGTTGACTGCGGAATAAGCTGAAAGGAAATCAAAGTACTTTTTGCCTTCGACATCCCAGACAAATACACCTTCACCTTTTTTTAGTACCACCGGGAGTGGATGATAATTGTGCGCGCCGTGTTGTTCTTCCAGCTGCATAAGCTCTTCTGAAGAGCGATTTTCAATGGTAGAAATCATGTAAATATAATTTTTGATCCGCGCCACTCATCCCGGAGAACGGCCATCCTTTCCTCAATTTACCCTGGAGAGAAATCATCCGGTCGCAAAGATAGTTAGAATTTGATAAGAAAAAGACGGAAAGATCCCAAAAAATCAACGCCGATTGATCCTTATGACCGCGTGATTCTGCGGATTACAAGTTGAAACGGAATACCGGTTACAGAACCGGATAATTTTGAGCATGCATACCTGCGACCTTGCAGATGTTTTCTACCTTCGCAGCAAAGATTGATCGTTATGGCCATTTATGCATTCAAAGGTTTTATTCCTGTGATCCACGAATCGAGTTTTATCCATCCGCAGGCGACTGTTACGGGCAATGTCATCATTGGTAAAGACGTATATGTCGGACCTGGTGCGGCGATCCGCGGGGATTGGGGACAGATCATCATCGAAGATGGCTGCAATATCCAGGAAAACTGTACAATTCACATGTTTCCGGGCACAACTGTCATTCTGAAAAAAGGCGCGCACATCGGCCACGGCGCGATTATCCACGGCGGCATCATCGGGGAAAACTGCCTGATCGGGATGAACAGTGTGGTCATGGACGATGCGGTACTTGAAGCGGAATGTATTGTCGGCGCGCTGTCTTTCATTCCAGCCAAAATGCAGGTTCCTGCACGCAGCCTGCTGGTTGGGAACCCGGCGAAAGTCATCAAACAGGTGTCCGACGAGATGATCGCCTGGAAAACGAAGGGAACCGCGCTTTATCAGGCCCTGCCGAAAGAATGTCATGAATCGCTCCAGGTTGTCGAGCCTTTGCGGGAGATCGAGCCAAACCGTCCGACACAGGAATCGATGTACAGCACCTGGGAAAAGATCAAGGGGAAATAAGTTAAAGACAAGTTTTGATTTACTGCAAAAAGCTGTGTTGACACAATGCTTTAGTGACTATCCAGCCTTGTCCTTCTTTTCCTTTTAGTATTTCCACTTTTCATCTCAGATTATTTTATCTCAAACAAAAAAACGCCCATCTCCAAAAGAGACAGGCGTTCAAATCATTTATTATTTTTTTTAGATCAAACCAGCATCGTCACTGGATTCTCAAGATATGCTTTCAAAGTTTGCATGAATGCAGCTCCTGAAGCACCATCTACAACACGGTGGTCGCAGGACAAAGTCAGTTTCATGACATTTCCTGGTACAACCTGGCCGTTTTTCACGACTGGAATTTCTTTGATCCCGCCAACAGCGAGGATACAGCTGTCGGGCGTATTGATGATGGCTGTGAAAGATTCAATACCGAACATTCCCAGGTTGGAAATCGTAAATGTATTTCCTTCCCAGTCTGAAGGCTGTAACTTCTTGTGTTTCGCTTTGTCTGCATATTCGCGGATCTCGCTACCGATCTGCGCCAGTCCTTTCGTATCTGTGAAGCGAACAACAGGCACAAGTAATCCTTCGTCTACTGCAACTGCAATTCCGATGTGGATGTGGTTGTTTCTGCGGATCACATCACCGAGCCAGGAGCTGTTGATCGTTGGGTGTTTTCTGAGTGCCATGGCAGATGCTTTCACAACCATGTCGTTGAAGGAGATCTTCACGCCATCCTGGGCATTCATCGCTTTGCGTGCAGCAATCGCGTTGTCCATGTCGATGTCGAGCGTCAGGTAGAAATGCGGCGCTGTGAATTTGCTTTCCGACAAACGGCGTGCAATCGTTTTGCGCATTTGAGATACCTGCTCTTCCTGGTAAGATTCCTCTCCGGCCGGAGCTGGTGTAAATCCTGTCTGGTTGGCAGCCGGAACATACGGTGTGAAATGGTCCACATCTCTTTTGACGATGCGACCGCCATCACCTGTCCCTGCAACCTGCTGGATATCGATGCCTTTTTCTTCTGCTACTTTTTTAGCCAATGGAGAAGCCAGTACGCGTCCGGAAGTATTTGCAGCAGGCGCCGCTGTAACCGGTGCCGCTTTCGTTTCTGCTTTTGGAGCTTCGGCAGCAGGCGCTTTTGGAGCTTCCGCAGCCGGAGTCGCTTTTTCTTCCGCTTTGGCAGCAGGTTTTTCGTCTGCTTTTTCTGCTTTTGGAGCTTCAGTTGCTGGTTTTCCATCAGATGCAAGTAAAGCACTGATGTCTTCACCCTCCGCACCGATGATCGCCAGGATGGCATTCACAGGAGCAGCTTTGCCCTTTTCCACACCGATGTGCAGCAAAACGCCATCGTAGAAGGACTCGAATTCCATCGTTGCCTTGTCTGTTTCGATCTCAGCCAATACTTCACCGGATGAAACGGCATCACCGACTTTTTTGTGCCATTCAGCGACCACACCTTCCGACATGGTATCACTCAACTTGGGCATGTAAACTATTTCTGCCATTGCTTTATTTTTTTAGCTGCATGTGAAGCGTTTCCGTTCACCAGCTGAATTTGTTTTGCTTAATATTCTTTGATGTAAGGATAATCTGTTTGCATATACACGTCCTCGTAGAGCTCGTGCGCTTCCGGATAAGGGGAGTTCTCAGCAAAAGTTTCCGATTCTGCAACTTCCACCTTCACCCATCCCTGGATATCTGTGATTTCTTTTTCTGTCAGCCATTTGTTTTCCTGGATCACAGCCAGACAATGTTCGATCGGGTCCTGCCCCATCCACTCGTTTACCTCATCTTTCGTGCGGTATTTCTGCGGATCTGACATCGAGTGTCCTTTGTAACGGTAAGTACGGATGTCCAGCAAAGTCGGTCCGTCTCCGCGACGTGCGCGCTCACAGGCTTCTGCGATGGCTTCGTGCACCGCTTCCGGTGACATACCGTTAACTGATTTGGATGGCATCTCGTATGAAAGACCGATCTTCGAAAGATCCGTTACGTTGGTCGTGCGCTCAACAGAGGTACCCATCGCATAGTTGTTGTTCTCGATGATATAGATCACCGGCAATTTCCACATCATCGCCATGTTGAAAGTCTCGTGCAAAGCGCCCTGACGTACGGCACCGTCTCCCATGGAAACGAAAACCACATTGTCTGTACCTTTGTATTTCTCAGCAAAAGCAACACCTGTACCCATTGGGATCTGCGCCCCTACGATACCGTGTCCGCCCATGAAGTTTCTTTCTTTGTCGAAAAAGTGCATAGATCCGCCTTTTCCTTTGGAACAGCCTGTTGTGCGGCCATACAATTCAGCCATCAACACGCGTGGATCTGTACCGAGACCGATTGGGTGTGCGTGATCGCGGTAAGCAGTCATGTGACTGTCTGTCGGACGGCTTGCGCTGATCGTACCGGCAACGATTGCCTCCTGTCCGATGTACAGGTGACAGAATCCGCCGAACTTCTGCTGGATGTATAACTGACCTACTTTCTCCTCGAATTTACGCATCAAAAGCATGTCTTTGTACCACTTGACGTAGGTTTCCTTCGAAAACTTCGTTTGGGACGAAGCAGTACTTTTATGGGTTGTTTTACTTGGTTTTGCAACTGGATTTGTAGCCATTTGAATGCTGTTTTTTTTACGAAAGGCAAATATAAGAAGAAGATATCGAAACAACGCAATGCTTCTGCTGAAACCTGCATTAATTGAAACTCAGATCCACGGCCAGCAGGTGCTTCACTTCAGCCAGCGGGATCTTTAATTCGGTCGGACCCCAGGCATAGGGCGCAATCTCATAGGAATTATAGAAAAAGGTAATGTTCTCTCGGTCAACCGAGAAATTATCATTGCACGAAAAGACATTGCCCTCAAACCAGAATCCTGCCGCCTCAAGGTCGTCCTGTGGGCCGAGTTCAGCCAGTTGCCTGAAATATTTTTCTGCAATCCGGTTAAATTGAACGGAATCGGTCGTAAGGTCTTCAAATTTCAACGTTTCGCCGGTCGCTTTGGAGATTAGCAAAGTATAGGAAAAACCATTGGGATGCGCGCCACCGGAAAAGATGTAGGCCCCGATATTGAGCTGGGCATAGTTGCGCAGGCTCAGGTCGATCGAATCGCTGCCGTCGTAGCTCCAGATCATCGGGTATTCGCTTTCGCTGTTTTGCTCGTCTGACATCTGTCCAAAAACTTTCAGCCGCTCATAAAAGAAATCATGGGTCAGTGGCTGATAGACATACGGACCGGATTCAAACTGCATGGATTGCCAGAAGAAATCGCCAACCACCTTATTGACGGTATCCTGCCACGGGAATTTAGGTGCCGTGAAGAATTCGTAAGTCACGGTCGACTCAACGGAATCCAGCTTGTCTTTCGAATACAACTGGCGGGATATTCTGGATCCGATTATTTCCGGAGCTTTAACCATGCCGGGGTTGGACGGCTGTCCCGATTGTTTCGAAGCACCGCATGAAGCAGTCACTAACAACAGAAAAACGGAATAGATCAATAGGCTATTTTTCATGAATTCTATTTTTTTAATGCATGCCAAAAGGAAACACGAGCAAATCGGTTCCTCTTTCAAAGACAAATGTACGGCCCGACTGGGAAACCAAAATGACTTTCATGGGTTTCTCCTGCCTGAATTCGCTCTCCGCAATGACTTGTCTACAGGATCCGCAGGGCGACAAACAGTCATCGGGCTGAATAAGGTCTCCAGCTGCAACAATCAGCAAAGTCTCAACCGCCACGCCCGGATATTGGGCACCTGCATAAAACAAAGCCACGCGCTCGGCACATAATCCGGAAGGATAAGCAATATTTTCCTGGTTGTTGCCTGTGATTTCCACGCCGTTTTCCAACACGAGTACAGCACCTACCTTGAATTGGCTGTAGGGCGCATACGCCTGTGCACAGATGGACTGCGCTTTTGCAACCAAGGGCTGTTCTGCCGCCGGAAGTTCGGACCAGTGCGCGAGCTCCTGGTAAGAGATGACTAATTGTTTCTGCATCCGTTAAATATTCGCAGGCTGATTTGAAGCCTGTCTTTTGCAGACAAATTTACATTTGTATTTGGATAGCAACGCAGTTTGACCCCGAAAATCCTGATGAAATGTAATCCCGGGCACAGCTTATTTCACAAACTTCTCATGCCATTCGCCTTTTTCGGTCTCGATTACAAGGAAATAAGTCCCTGTCTGCAATCCGGATACGTTCAATACAGTTGACTTTCCTTTCAGTACCAACTGTCCGGTCATGTTCAGCACACGCACAGACAAAATCGGCAGATCGGATAAAATATGTAAGGTTGTTGTCGCCGGATTCGGATAAATCCAAACAGCTCCTGTCAATGACATATTTTCCAGCCCGAGATCATCTATCAGGAAACAGGCCGAAGTATCTGCACAACCATTGTTGGTCGTAATCACGGCATATTCACCGTTGTGGGCAGGTATATAAGCTGAAGCATCCGCCCCGGTTATGAGTTCATTGTTCTGGTCGCAATCTATCCATTGATAAGTTGCAGCTGCGCTTGCCTGCAAAGTAATGCCTTCCTGTGTGATGGTCGAAGGAGCATGTTCGTTGACAGTAATTGTGATCGCTGAAGAGACCGTTGTTCCGCAGACGTTGGTCAGCTCTGCGATCCACGTCCCGGCATCGGCTGATGTCAGGCTTTCAAAGGTCAGTTCTGCGCCGGTACGCGTAACATCCGCTGTTCCATTCTGCTTCCAGACATAGGACTGCGTATTTGCCGACTCCAGCAGGAAAGAGAAATCCGTTCCGGCGCATTGATCGACCTGAATGGTCTCAAAAGGTGTGTAAGCAGGTTTGCGGCACACGGCTGTGATCGAAGGTGTTTCGGGAACACCCCATCCAATACCGACCGGGAAACGGCCTGCGGGAGCTACCTGGTTCAACAGCGTATCATAAACAAATACACCGTTGCGCGTTACGCCATACAAATCTCCGTCAAAACCATTGATGAGACTATACGGATAAGGTCCCACTTCGAGGTAGGAACTACTGGCAAGTATAAAATTGAGTTTCTTCACAAATGCCCCTGTTAATGGATTAAAGGCATACAAAATACCTCCTCCGGAAGGCATATTGGGTTCTGACAAGCCACCGCTGGCCAGCCCGTAAAACTGGTTGTTACCTCCATCTACCATGGGAGTAGGTAATCTCCCCATTGTACCTCCCGCAAAATCATGCTTCTTCGTATAGGTATTGGTTGTGGGCTGAAAAGCATAAATCGCCCCGTTATTACTTGTACCACCATTGGGCGTGACACTGTAAATCTCATTGCCGTATTCCGTGAACTGGCTTTGGTATTGATAACCGTCCACCGTCGTACACGGATTGAGGTAACGGATCGAAAAAGCATTTGTGGCCGTATCGATCCGGATAATCGAACCACGGTAAGGATTCGCGACCGGGCATGCGGAATTCGCAAAGGTTGTACCATACAGAAATCCGTCGGAACTCATGTAAAGCGCACTGTTTAAGCGGTTCCCCTGCGTTGTATTGGAGCTTTCACCCTGGAAGCTTGGAACGCTCGTCGCCAGACTCACAACGCCGGTAAAAAGATTGTACGAGAATATATTCCCGGTCGCCAGAACACCATGCCGTATTTGCCCATACAGGCGGTTGTTGGCAACAAGGGTAAGACTTTTCATACCGTCACCGAAAGGATAAGTGCCTTGTATAATTTGGTTTTCAGGCCCAAAATCCTGCAATACTGTAAAAACATTTGTACTGAGATCGTATTCGTACAATGTACCACCGGAATAGATGATATTTCCTGCGAGCTGGCCACCGTAAGCGGTGGTTCCATACAGTTTATTTTCGCCCGCAACAAGCAGCGCCGACGGATTTTTTCCGTGGATAGAATCGAAATGATGCATCACTTCGAGATTTTCGCCGACAGAATCTGTTTTAAAGATATAGCCATGTCCGTAATTTCCGCCATTGCTGACAGTACCCCAGAATTCGCGCTGTGCGAAAGACAGAAAAGAAAGCTGGATAAGCAAAACAGTAGTCAATATTTTTTGCATGGTCGATAAAAAAATGAGTCAATAAACTCGTTTACAGATACTAATATAACAATAAAGGGCTGCCTTTTTCAAGACAGCCCTTCAAAGGTATTTATTTTTTTTATTTCTGCGTAACTTGTAATTTATGTGCACTATACACCCCGTCGATATCCAGTATCAGTATATAACCACCTGGTGACAGATCTTTCTGCGAAATCGCATTGTCCCCGGCACGCAGTTTATGGCTGCCCACCTCTCTGCCGGAAGCATCCAGCACCCGCACAGTTGCTGCCTCCTTGAAGGAAGGAATCCGCAATGTAAAGTTTCCATCATTCGGGTTCGGGAATACTTTCACATCAGATGCAACACCTGGCGATACGTGCTCGTCCGTTGGTGCTGTTGGCATCAATGTATGTGTTCCTGCAGCTGTGCACAGCCTGGTGATACAGCCGCCGCTGGATACATTCACACAAACCGTATTTGGAGGCGTTCCGTTGCCACTGAGAATCAGTGCGCTCGTAGTTACACCAGGCACGGCGACATTGTCGATAAACCATTGGTAAGATGGGCTTGCCGGTGCCGTATTCACAACATATACATCAGAGTTACCTGCTCCCGGAGATGGATAAAGCGTTAGACTCGCCCCATTGCCGCCGTAAGTGATCGTGAAATTGGTGGATGCCGTAGTACTTGGACTGCATGTACCGGTAACACTGTGCGTAATCGTCAGTGTATAGGAACCCGCAGCCGCCCCGGCAGCAGTATTAACTGTGATCGCACCCGTTGTCGGGTTCACGGAAGTAGATGTGATCAATCCACTTGGTGAGCTGGTAACCGTATAGGTTCCGTAGAATGGTGTAGGCGCATTCGCTACCGTAATCGTAGTGGATCCGGCAATACCGAAGTTCCAGCAGCTGACAGCAATGGTGCTTGGTGCTACCGGTGAGTAATTCACTACAAAAGGAGCTGAAACAGAATTACAGCCATTCGTTCCGACAGCAGTTACTGAAATATTCTGCGTCGGTGGCAGGCTGCCGCCAGGCAATACCAAAGGTCCGGAGCCTGTACAGCCGCTCAGGCAGTTCCAGCCACCTGGGAAACTCCAGATGAAGCTGCTTGCTCCCGGAGCAGAAGTGCTGTAGTTAACTGGTCCGCCACCATTTCGCAGGACACAGTTAGGACCTGAAATAACCGGCACAACAGGACGTACGTTCACCGTAAAATTCAGGATACCACTCGGACAGGCACACGAATAAGCGCTGATTGTATAAGCACCCGCCGGCGTTCCCGCGGGAACAGTGATGTTCACACTGGAGGCAGTTCCATTCGCACTGGCCAGTAACCATCCCGCAGGAAGTGTCCAGCAGGTCTGATTGTCCTGGGCTGCCAGGGAAACAGAATAATTATTTGTGGTTCCAGCTGCTACGCAGGACGTCCCGGAAATCACAATAGGTGAGGTAAACTGGCGACCTACCGGAATCGTGAAAATAGAAGGCAGGCAGTTTCCATAAGTAGCTGTCAGGGTAATGATACCTGGATTACTGCCGATAGCCGTCACAACAACGTTTTGCCCCTGCGAACCGCTCGGTGTCAGCACCCAGCTCGGATTGGATGATTCCCAGGCATAGCTTACGCCGGAAACCGGATTGATCGCGGCAGAGAAAGAAGTCGCCGAGGTAAGCACACAGGAAGGTACCGGCGTTATGAAGGTCGGAAATGCCGGTTGCGCACCCAATGTTTTCGAAATACAGGTCGAAGGTGTTCCTCCCCATGGATTCGCTTTTCCAAAACAGCAAGTGATAGTAGATGTTGCCGGTACGCCGACGCCGGTTGTAAAAGTAACAGAACTCTTATCAGCCGAATAGTAGTCAAGTATGCAACCAGGAGGAATCGTCCAGGTATAATCATCTCCACCAATGTTGTCTGCGTAATTATCACTGGCGATCTGATCCACTGAATAGGTATACTGGGTAGTATCTTGCAGACAGTCTGGTCCTACGATCGGAGGCAGTGGCGAAGTATAGCGCTTGAAGACATCGAACTGGATACTTCCGCCACAGGTAGCTCCTGCATTCGTATACGAGATTGTAACCCTTCCTTTACTACGTGCCAGTGCAGAACTTTCTGTGGAACGAACATTCTTGTTATAGGAACGGATTTGTGTACTGATTACAGCTCCTGCCGACTGAAGTGGCGGAGCTGGTGGTACCGGCCCCGAAAAACCGAGGTCTCCGAGCAATCCCCAGCCCAGGATCGTGTTTCCCATCGGGTTGATTGTAAATGTGTTCAGGGGATAAGGATCCGGCATCACAACGATACCGCCGCTCCCCACAATACCACCGGGGCCAACGGTCCCGCCGGCACCGGCGACAACGACCGTACATGTACTGGGCACTTGCACGGTGGGCTGTGCCCAGGCAGTGTGCGTAAATGCCAACACCATCGCCAGTAGCAGGCCTGATGCGGCAAATCGAATATTTCTGATTGTTTTCATAAATCGTGTTATTAGTCTTTCGTTAGAATTGTATTGGCATGCAGCCAGCAGCCGAAACCTACAGACAGTATTTTCCTGTCCGGCTTCAACCAAAAACGTAAAAGAATTCCTGGAGATCATTTCCTGGATCTATGGAATCTATATTATTAAATATCCTTTTTACAGGCGTAAGAACCGCTGTATATACAACCGGTTAGCTATGAAATGAATACTTGGGTTAAACACATAGGCATATCAGTTTTAGTCCCCAATTCACGATTCCGTTGGGGATTGAACGGTGAAATCTTCAGCGCGCAGCAAATCCATGTCCGGATCGCGCAAACGTCGGAAAAAGATCCGTACGCATGGGAGCGAAACAGGCAATTGCTGCCGGTGAAATAAATTTCTGAATGATCGTATTTTTAGCAATCTAAAAATCACAAATACTGTGTACTTACGAATTGACAGACAGTATTTTAGATCGGTTTAAAAACGCGTTTTTGTTGAACCGAAAACAAAGTAAAATAAATTAGTTGTGATTACCAAAAATAAATGCGTTTTTTATAAAAAAGAATAAATAATTTGTTTTCAAGCACTTACAGACTGGTATTTTAAATTCTGAAATATTAGCGGTATCTTTGCACCTGCATTATGATTCAGTACAAAAAAGTAGCATTTTACACCCTGGGCTGTAAATTGAATTTCTCCGAAACGTCCACGATCGCCCGTCTTTTTGAAGATGCGGGATTCGCCAAGGTCGATTTCGAGGAGACGCCGGATATTTATGTCATCAACACCTGTTCGGTAACCGAGAACGCAGACAAGAAATGCAAACAGCTTGTCAAGCGGGCCCTGAAAATCAATCCGGATGCTTTTGTGACGATCATGGGCTGCTTCGCGCAGCTGAAACCGGTTGAGATCGGACAAATTCCAGGCGTTGATCTCGTGCTGGGCGCGAATGAAAAATTCGACATTTTAAAATACATCGACGACGCAGACAAAAAAGAGACTGCGCAGGTCGAATTCAAGAATATCAAGGAAACCAATACTTTTATCCCGTCGTTTTCCTATGGTGACAGAACACGCTCCTTCCTGAAGATTCAGGATGGCTGCGATTATTTCTGTACGTTCTGCACGATTCCACTCGCGCGCGGAAAAAGCAGGAATGCGAGTATCGAAAAGACAATCGTGGAAGCGAAAAAGATCGCGCAGACAGATGTACGAGAAGTGGTGCTCACAGGTGTTAACATCGGTGACTTCGGACAAGGCGGCGAAGAGAATTTTTATGAGTTGGTGCAGCGACTTGACCGGGTAGAAGGAATTGACCGTTTTCGCATCTCTTCCATCGAGCCCAACCTGCTGAGCAATGAGATCATTGATTTCTGCCTGTCTGATGCCGGTAAATTCGTGCCGCATTTCCACATTCCACTGCAATCGGGCAATGACCGCCTGCTGAAAATGATGCGCCGCAAATATGAGCGCTCGCTCTATGCGGATCGCGTAGCGCACATCAAGTCTTTGAGGCCGGATTGCTGTATCGGCGTTGATGTCATCGTTGGTTTTCCGGGCGAAACGGATGAAGAATTCATGGATTCGATGGAATTCCTCTCCAATCTCGACATCAGCTACCTGCATGTATTTACCTACTCTGAAAGGGCCAATACCGGCGCGCCGAAACTCGGGGAAAAAGTACCGATGGAAAAAAGAAAGGAACGCAGTAAAATGCTGCACATCCTGTCCGACAAAAAGAAACGTGCTTTTTATGCCGAAAATGTAGGCACCGTTCGCACTGTACTTTTTGAATCAGAAGAAGACATGGGCATCATGCACGGATTCACGGAGAACTACGTCAAAGTCAAATTTCCTTATGATCCTGAAAAGATCAATACATTCCAGCAGGTGAAACTGACAGAGATTGATCGCGATGGCGTCATGAAGTGTGAGCTGGCGGACTAAAAATCCGCGGACTGGCTGCAGATCATCCAAAAAGACAGCTTGTGCGCTCTACAGGTCTACAGGAAAGCAATATGAAAACCGTGCTCCGAAGGAGCGGATCGAAGCTATTCAGCTAAATAAACTTTGTATAGAATTAAGGTGGGTTTTGAAGATATGATAGCTCCAAACCGAACCTGCTCAACACTTTTGTCAGGCGACATCCAATTTAACAGAACCAAAAAAAACCACCAGTCAAACGACTGATGGCTCCATATCCTAAATAATCACGAAAGATTAACGTTTGTGATTCGATTCGTCAGAAACAGTTAATTTTTTTCTTCCTTTGGCACGACGTGCAGCCAATACTTTGCGCCCGTTCTTAGTCGCCATACGACTGCGGAATCCGTGTTTATTCTTTCTTTTTCTTACTGACGGTTGAAACGTTCTTTTCATGACGTGTATATATTTAAATCGTTTTTCTCAAAATTTCGGTCTGCAAAGATAACCATTTTTTCTGTCGGTACAAGTTTTTATTGAAAAAACTAAAAAATGACAGAACTTACATCCGCTTGCGTTACTTTTGCGTAGGTAAAAATAAACAGAAAAAATGCTACGTCCGAGGAAAGAGAAAAAAGAAAAAATAAAACTGACCAAAGAAGAAATTCGAAGGGCCAAAGGAATTTTCAAATACCTGCGGGCTTACAGGGCTACCTTCACGATCGGCTGGATATTTTTAATCCTGTCAACAAGTACAGGCCTGATCTTCCCGCTGCTGCTCGGACAATTGCTCGGAAGTGCCGGAGAAGGGGTCAAAACCACGGAGAATGCGATTGGGGCCCTGGATCTCAATAATATCAATGCCGTAGCGCTCGCCCTGTTCCTGCTGTTTGTCGCCCAGGCCATTTTCTCCTTTTTCCGCGTTGTGATCTTCACGAACGTAACGGAGAACACGCTGCGCGACATCCGCTACGATGCATTTTCCAGGCTGATTTACATGCCGATGGATTTCTACAACAAGAACAAGGTGGGCGAATTGACTTCACGCATTTCGGCAGACATCACGCAATTACAGGAAACCCTGAGAACGACCATCGCAGAATTTTTCCGCCAGGCAGTGATGGTTGTCGGCGGCATCATCTTTTTATGTTTCCTGTCGTGGAAATTGTCGCTGATTATGTTGGCTACCGTTCCCGTGATGGCAATCATTGCTGTATTCTTCGGACGTTTTATCAAGAAATTATCCAAGAAAGCACAGGACGAAACGGCTACTTCCAGCGTAATCATCGAAGAAAGCCTGACAGGCATCTCCAATGTAAAGTCCTTCACCAACGAAGCATTCACGCTTTTCAAGTACAAACAAAGCATCGAGGAGATCCGCAAGCTGAATGTGAAAAGCGGATTGTGGCGCGGACTTTTTGTATCATTTATCT
>Ga0247806_10000700_pt1 | contig 19014 bp, 14 predicted proteins | sample UWRJL059202B1_FD_179935 | JGI IMG/M metagenome (GOLD analysis project Ga0247806, IMG submission 179935) | Plant litter microbial communities from Arlington Agricultural Research Station in Wisconsin, United States - UWRJ-L059-202B-1 | ecosystem: Environmental > Terrestrial > Plant litter >... | reverse complement strand
GGGTTAACTTAATAGACACGGCTAAGCATGTAGGACCGACAGCGGAGTACTGGCGGACGGGGGTTCAAATCCCCCCGGCTCCACCACTTCAACATCTAAAGACGTCCACGGACGTCTTTTTTTGTGCCTGAAATCCAGTGAAATCACGGGCTTCAGGGCCATTGGCTTCCGCAGAGGCATTTAGAGTTCCAGGCGTTTTGGTATCCCATTTGGTATCCCGGACCCACCGGTGTTATTTTTGGGATACCAAAACGGTGTCGGAGGTAGCTCTCATGCCTACTAATGCAACCCGCCTCTCAGACCGCCAGCTCAAGGCGGTCAAGGCAACAGGAAAAGACTTCGTTCTCACTGACGGCGACGGCCTTCAACTCAGAGTCAGAGCCAGTGGCTCGATGATATGGAATTTCAACTACCGCGAGCCGGTAACCAAAAACCGCCTCAATATGGCGCTGGGCCCTTACCCGGCTCTCTCGTTGGCGAACGCCAGAAAGAAAGCTCAAGAAGCACGTGAACTACTGGCGCTAGGCATTGACCCCAAGGCTCACCGCGATGAGCTCAGGCAAGCCAAGTTGGCGAAGACCGAACACACACTCGAGAAGGTGGCCACCGCCTGGTTCGAACTGAAAAAGCACTCCGTCACAACGGCATACGCCGAAGACATCTGGCGCTCACTCACGCTGCATGTTTTCCCCAGCCTCAAAGCCACACCCCTCGCAGACATCACCGCCCCCATGATCATCAAGCTCCTACGCCCGATCGAGGCCAAAGGCAGCCTGGAGACGGTCAAGCGACTTTCCCAACGTCTCAACGAAATCATGGCCTACGGCGTCAACTGCGGGCTGATCTTTGCGAACCCGCTCAGTGGCATTCGGGCAGCCTTCAAGAAACCGCAAAAACAAAACATGGCGGCACTTCCTCCCGAAGAACTACCCGACCTGATGCTGGCGATTGCCAACGCCAGCATCAAACGCATCACACGCTGCCTGATCGAATGGCAACTGCACACAATGACCCGCCCTGCCGAGGCTGCTGGGACGACCTGGGCAGAAATAGATTTCGAGAAACGCATCTGGACCATTCCAAAGGAGCGCATGAAAAAACGCCGTGCGCACCCCATCCCCCTAAGCGACCAGACGCTCGCGCTGCTAGAGACACTCAAGCCCTACAGCGGCCACCGGGAACATGTATTTCCGGCCGACCGAAATCCGCGTACACACGCAAACAGCCAGACCGCGAACATGGCATTAAAGCGTATGGGCTTCCAGGATCGGTTGGTCAGCCACGGCCTGCGATCAATGGCCAGCACCATCCTCAACGAACATGGATGGGACCCGGAGTTGATTGAAGTCGCACTCGCCCATGTCGACAAAGACGAAGTCCGAAGCGCGTACAACCGAGCGGACTACATCGAGCGAAGACGCCCGATGATGACTTGGTGGAGCGACTACATTCAAAAAGCCGCCACCGGCAATTTGTCGGTGACGGCCATTCATGAAAACAAAAACGGGAACGTCATCCCGTTTCGTTAATCAGTTCCTACTGGCGACAGCGGCGACACTGGCGACAACCCACTTATTTAGCGGTCCTGCGCATGGCGACAAAGCGGCGACCGTCGCCACCATCTGCATCGCCCACAAGCTTTTAAGGCCCAGCCCCTGAGGGCAGGAAGGCTTTGCCTTCCCGTCCTCATGGGCTCACTTTAAAAACCGACGAACGGCCCACTGTCCATTCAAAGCCACCGTCTTCCATACACATCCATCGCCTAAAAACCCCACCCCATACACGGTTGACCACCCTCCGAGCACGCGCTACACCAGAGCCGTAGAGCGCTGTCATCGACAGCATTGCCCAGGTAGCCAGGGATCTTTAAGGCTACGCCTACAGTGGTGGTCCCAGCCATGCGCGCTCGCTTCCAATTAGGCGCGCAGTCACGCCCAACGTGATCGAAGCCAACTTATCCACAGTGCAAATGCGGCAGCCCACGCCCGTCTCTTTCTCCAGGAAAGAGACGGGCGCCGAAACCACTGCCGCAGCCCTTGCCGGGCAACACATTGCAGCGTTTGTCACTGTGACAATCGGCGTGACAAACCCCGATGTCACCCGCAGCAGCAATGCAGATGATGGTGCCGCAGCCCACGGAATGGACTGCACCTGACTGACAGTCAGGCACGCCCTGGTCATCGCATTACTGCCTGCAACAGACTCAGGATCTCGCGGCGCTGGTCTCGTCAGCCAACGCAGCCTCCACCCGCCCACCGTTATCGGTGCTCAGGAGGCCAGATCATGAGATGCCCAAGCTCCCGGTCGTAAAGAGCCGCCCGTCCCGCGCAAGTGGACAACCCTCACAGGCTGCAGGGGCCTTGATCCCTGATAACACTCAACAACCGTGGCGGGGAGAGTGAGGGAGAAATTCGAAGCACCAGGAGAATGACGATGCAATTGTGCGAAGCGTTTGATCTGCCACAGCCGCTGCTGGAATACCGGCCCGAGCCGCTGGCGTATCCGGTTGAAGCGTTGGGACAGATATTAGGACCAGCCGTCGAACGCATGGCCGAGGTGATCGGCGTGCCCTGCGCCATGGCTGCGCAATCGGTGTTGGCCACTGCCGCCCTGGTGACCCAGTCGCATGCCAATGTGCAGCTCGATGGCCGTGTTTATCCGTTGTCCCTGTACATGCTGACGGTGGCATCGTCGGGTGATCGGAAAAGCGCAGTGGATCATCTGGCGCTGGCGGCTGCGCGTGAGTGGGAGCGGCGGCAGTGGATGCTGTACTTGGAGCAACTGAACGCCAATCGCGCCGCCATTCGAGGAAAGCACGACGCTCGTGAGTTATCCGACCCCGTGCAGCCTAGGTTGATCATCGCCGAGCCCACCATTGAGGCGCTGATCAAAAACCTATGCCAGGGCTTGCCCAGCATGGGGTTATTCAACGATGAGGGCGGCCAGTTTTTGGGTAGCAGCACGATGAGCAAAGAGAACCAACTCAAGGCCATCACCACCCTGTCAGCGCTCTGGGATGGCAGCCCCATCGACCGGGCGCGCTCCATGCCTGGCGAAAGCCTGCGGGCTTATGATCGTCGCCTCAGTCTGCATCTGATGCTACAACCTTACCTGGCCAACCAGCTACTCACAGATCGAATGATCAACGGCCAAGGCATTCTTGGGCGCTGCCTGATCAGTTGGCCCGAACGCCTGGTGGGGCGGCGCTTGTACAAGGCCGTCGACCTGACGCGAGATGCCAGGATCCTGCGCTACCAAGCGCGCATTACCGTTCTGCTGGATAAGCCGCCGTCGCTACACAACGATGGTTCACTTAACCCTGACAGGCTGGAACTGACACCCAGCGCGCGCACTGCCTGGATCGATATTCACGACACCATCGAATGCCAATCTGGTGAGTTTGGCGAGCTGGCCGGCATTCAATCTGTCGCCGGTAAAGCAGCCGCCAATGTACTGCGTATCGCCGGGGTATTGGCGGTGATTGAAGACGCGCATGCAGTGGACGAACCCCATATCCAGCGCGCCTCGACGCTGATGGATTACTACCTGGCCGAAATCCAGCGCCTGACGGAGCAAGAGCCCATCAACACATTACGCGAGGAGGCGGATCGACTATTGCGCTGGCTAACGCAAAAAGGCTGGACCCAATTCTCCGTCCGCGACCTCAACCGCAATGGCCCCCGCTTTGCCCGCAAGAGCAGTCATCACGCAATTACGCTGCTGGTCGAATTGATCTCACATAGCTGGCTGGACTCTTCTGACGGAAAGACCTTCGAGGTGCGCCATGTTCCGCCTCAATGACGCGGTGCGCCGTTACCAGGCGCAGCATCAGACACGACCTGCATTGCGGAGTGTCGCCACTTCCGTCGCCGCCTTGTCGCCATGCTTCAGAGCAGCAACTACAAGGGTTGTCGCCACTGTCGCCGTTGTCGCCACACCCGCCTTAGGGCCTGTCAACATCGGCCAACTGATCCACCAACTGCGCGAAGAGGGAGCAATGCTGCGGCATCAGCAAAACGCCCTGATTATTCGTCCCACACATTGGCATCAGACGGACAAGATCAGCGCCCACTGGAAAGCGGTGCTGCGCTTTCTGCAAGACACGGAAAACGGTGAAGCCGATGGCATTGGTTGGCCGGCGTGACGGGCGCAACTTTGGCTACGGCCGTCAGCTAAGTTATGCCGGCCCACAAGCGCTGAAAGATATGTTTGCCGGCGGCCACTTCGCTACGGTCAAAGCACACAGTGATCGCTGGCAGGCGTTTGTGAAGTGGTGTCGGTCAACAGATGGCCCCGGTTGCAACGATGCCCGCCAGATAGATCGCAGTACCTTGCACAGCTACGCCACACACCTGCGTCAGCAAATCCAACAAGGTGAAATCTGCATCGCCACCGCGCAGAACCGCCTGAGTAGCGTCAACCGCACCCTCGCAGCGCTACGCGGTGATCAGTACATGAAAATCGCCAGCCCGAGTAAGGCACTCGGCATGCAGCGATCAAGCGTGCGCATCCGAGCACCGGATGGCCAAGACCACCAACAACTGAGTCGAGTGATTGAAGCGCTTCGCGAACAGCAACACCACCGCGTCGCTGCGATTATCTGCTTGGCCCGCGCAACCGGCATGCGCTTGCGCGAAACGATCTTGGCTGACCTGCCACGCTTGCAACGTGAGGCTAAACACTTAGGCCGCATCAATATTCAGGATGGGACTAAAGGCGGCCGGGCTGGCGCTTCAGCACCGCGCTGGATCATCGCAAATAACGAGGTTGAGGCAGCCTTGCAGATGGCTCGTCACGCTTCGCCACCCCACTGCCGCAATTTGCTGGCCCAAGGCGAAAGCTACGCCGAGTTCCTGCAACGGACCGTGCTCCCTACCCGCGAAACGCTGCATAAACACGGACTGAAGGGTTTTCATGAACTGCGAGCGGCCTACGCTTGCGAGCGTTACGAGCAGCTCACGGGCCATGCCGCCCCGGTCAATCGTGGCCACTGCTATCGCATTGACCGCGACCTTGATCAACTGGCGCGCCAACAGATCAGCCTTGAGCTTGGGCATAACCGGATCGATGTGGTTTCGGCCTACATTGGAGGTCGAGCGTGACCAAGCCCTTCGACATAGCGCTGTTCCTGACCGGCGTACTGACTGGCTCCAAGGCCACCCAGCAACGACACCTACGACAAGCCCGAATCATGCAAGCTGCCATTCAACAGCGATGGCAGCGAGATAATCCTTGGACCTGGCAGCTCAAACATTTGCGCTGGTTTCTCACTCAGCACCTGAAAGACCATACCGACGCCACCCGGTATTACTATCGACTCACAGCTCTATTGCTCTGGAAGCGATTAGGGAGAGTCCGAGAGCTGCTGATGTGATATTCGACGAGTCCTAGCCTAACCCACCAGTCGCACTTACAATCGGGCTAGCGCAACCTCACTCTTTCCAAACCTCAGCAGCCAACGGCAACTCATTCAACTCGGCGCGAGCCTCGCGCCAAGTTGGAAAATGCTCCCCAAGGATGGAGATAAAGCGCTCATTGTGGGTAGGTTCGAGCAAGTGAACCATCTCGTGAACGAGCACGTACTCAAGCAAGTCTTTCGGCTTCTTCACTAACTCAGTGTTCAGTCGAATGTTCCCTGCTTGATGGTTACAGCTGCCCCATTTGGTTTTCATTCGCTGCAGGTAATAACCCGCCACCTTCACCTTCAGCTTGCGCTCCCACTTCTTGATCAACACCGGCACCACAGCGTGCAGTTGCCGCTTCTGCCATTCGTGGATCACATCAGCGCGCTTATGTGCATCGCTGCCCGGGCGAACGGTTAAGGTGATGCGTTTGTGATCGAGCACCACCGATGGCTTGGAGTCCAAGTGGTTAACCACCATCAGGTAGCGTCGACCCCAGACATAGTGGCTTTCTCTCTCCACAAACTGACGCGGTGCTTCACGCGCCTGTGCCTCCAGTTTGCTCTGTTGCTCGCGAATCCAGCCCAGCCTGGAAATAGCATAAGCGCGAGCGACTTCAAGCCGCGTGCTTGTTGGGGCGACTAACGTTACCCGCCCCTCGGGCGGGTGCACGCTCAGGTGGACATTCTTGATGTCTTTCCTGGTTACCGAAATTGAAATGTCACCCAGTTCAATAATCTCGTTCATCAATATCCTTGTTGGTTCTTGATGATCTCGAATATTGCCGAAGTCGCTACACGGTCACGCCCCATCAGCGGGAACAGCGCATTAAGAACCTGCGCTTCCCGCGCAGGGTCTCCTCGCCAGGAAGCAGGGGCCGATCCGCGCATGGCCAGGTCAATATCCAAAGCCAGTTTCACCTTTGCCCCTTCATCTTTCGGGCACTGGAAGGTGGTCGTTGCAATGCTGTCCAGGTTATTAAAAAGCACAGTCGCTTCCCGATGGCCGTTAAGTGCAGCCGGGGAGTTACCTGGTCCTTTCTGCCCCAACTGTCTGACCAGCGCCTCGGCCTTACGCAAAAACTCCTCGTAAGCGGCTGCATCATCACGACTCTGTTTGATCAGATCCTCAAGCAAGCGCGACATACCCTCGTAGAACTTCGGGTCTGTCAGTTGCTCTCGAATGATGGTCTTCCGTACGTTGTTGATAATACCTTCGGCAATCGCCCCCTTGGAAAGGTTGCCTTTGGCGTTGAGCTTTTTGGCGATGGCATCGTGAACGCCAGTCTGAACGATCAGCTCAACCAGCGAGAAATTATCGACCGTGCTCATCGGGTCGGCAGGGTCTGCCTGAATATAGGTATTGAGCAGATGCCGCATGTCCGCTTCGAAAGGCTTGATGTCCAGCTCTTCGCCAGAATGTTTCTTTATCGCCTCACGAACGTCAGCGTAGAACTGCACTTCTGTCTGAAGCCTGCCGGCTTCAGCAGCCGAGTAGCCGGCTTCGGTGAGGTTCTGCGCCAAGTCGGCAAACGCCCGCACAAATGAAGCCACCGCCTTGTAGAAGGACACCCGCAGTGCTTCGGTCTCATCCAGTCCATTGGCGTTAGCGGCAGCACCACAGAAGTAATGGATAAACTGCTCAATCTCGCGCGGTGGTGCCACTGGGTCGCACAAGTAGCTCAATGCCTCGCGGGCAGCGTCCAGTTGCTTCTTCCCTTCGACCAGCCAGTTCTTCAGCTCAACGTTGTTATTGCCCCCGCTGCCTGCGTCGACATCCAGCTCGTCAGAGGTGTACACCGAAATGGCGTCTTGTACGTCGCCGAACAGCTCTTTGAAGTCGACGATATAGCCAAAGTCCTTGTCATCACCGTCGAGCCGATTGGTGCGGCAAATTGCCTGGAACAAGTTATGGTCCCGTAGCTCGTTATCCAGATAGATATAGGAGCAACTAGGTGCATCGAAGCCAGTCAGCAGCTTGCTGACCACGATGAGTAGCTTCAGGTTGGCCGGTTCTTCAATGAAGCGACGCTTGGTCTCTTCTTCATAAGCGGTGGTGGTCTGGCCAGGCTTCAACACGTACTGCGTGTAAGTATCGAACTTGTAACGCTCATCGCTTTGCGCCGGCTCGCGGGATATTGCGTTGTGGTTCGGCTCATAGGACGTGATGATTCCGCAATATGTGCCGAAATAGGTGTTCTTAAACAACCGGAAGTAGTGACAGGCATCGTAGATGCTGGCGGCCACCAGAATGGCCGTCCCTCGGTCATTGTTCAGTCGTGGCTTTAAGCCAAAATCCTCAATGATGCTTGCGACGATGCGCTGCTTACGCTCACCAGCACTCATGAGCGACTCCATGGTGGCCCATCGTTTGCGCAGGATCGATTTCTGGTAATTGTTCAGAGCTTTGGTTGCTCGTTCAAACCATGCATCGATTCCGTCCCGCGAAGTCAAACGCTGCGGCACATCGCGCGCTTCATACTTAAGGTCCAACACGACCTTATCCGCCACGGCTTCATGGAATTTGTAGGTATGGATGTAAGTGCCGAACACATCGCGCGTAGTCTGCTTGTCCTTACGCAGCAACGGTGTACCGGTAAAGCCAATAAACAGGGCATTGGCCAGCCACTGCTTCATTTGCTTGTTCATGTCACCGCCTTGGGTGCGGTGACATTCATCCACGAATACATAGAAGCGCCCATGCATGGGCGGTGGCGGTACGCTCAAATCAGGCTCGAATTTGTGCAGCAAGGCGCAAAGCAGGCGTGGTGCGGCAGCAGAGAGCTTCTGCACAAGATCGGCGCGAGAGGTAATGCGTGGTGAGGGCGAGTCGTTACCGATTACCCCGGCATTACGCATCACCCCGGATATTTGCTTGTCCAGCTCATCGCGATCCGTGATGACCAGAATGCGCGCCTCGGGATCATGCTCCAGCAACCACTTGGCGATCAGCACCATCAGTATGCTCTTGCCACTGCCCTGGGTGTGCCAGATAACCCCACCCTCTTTACGCCGAACCCGCTCCTGCGCGGCCTTCACTGCAGCGTATTGATGAGGGCGCGGCACCTTCTTGATACCCGCATCGAAGATGATGAAGTTGCGAATCAGATCGAGTAAACGAGACTTCTCGCACATCTGCGCCAGCGGGTCGTCCAGCAAGTAACCAGACTGTAGCACCTCTGCACCCGGTAGCACTTGGTAGCGAGCAGGCATCTCCCGCAGGGTATTCAGCTCTTCTGGCCCAGCGTTCGGGGAAGACGCCTTCCACTCGACAAAAAACTCCGCGCGGGTAGTCGCCGTGCCGTAGCGCAAACCCTGAGAGTCACTGCCAGCGAAGACCAACTGCACTGTACTGAAGAAACCTTTGTTGAAGATTTCCTCCTGGTTGGTGATCAGCTGGTTAATACCATCGGCCACCTCTACCGAACTACGCTTGAGCTCAATCACGCCAATGGCGATACCGTTCAGATAAATCACCAAATCAGGGCGGCGCTCATAGCCACCGCGCAAGGTCACTTCCTCGGCAATGGCGAAGTCATTGTGCTCAGGGTTCTCCCAATCAATCAGATGCACCGTTTCGTGGGCCTGCCCAACGGCTACCTGTACCGGTACGCCGTAACGCAGCAGTTGGTAGGTACGCAAATTAGCCTGATACAGCGTGATGCCAGTGGAATCAGCCGCAGTCATCAGCCTTTGCAACGCTGCTGATATTTTCGCATCGGAGTAGCCGCGCTGTTTCAGATTGGCCTGCAGCAGCTCGACTTCAATGTTGCGGTTCTGCCCACGCTTGCTCCACTCACCCAGATAGTCGTAGTCGAGACAATCAGGCCGCGACTTGTCCGTAAACAAAGCCACAATACGTTTCTGGGTGCGACGTTCGGAGCGAGGTTGTTGAATCATCAGGTGCATCCTGCAGGGTTTATTCGGTTATGTGTTTGCTGACGAGACTGTTGAGCAACACGTTATTCATTTGTTCGGAATGGGCGCGTATGGCGTCGGCACCCCAAGATTCTGTTTCCATCATCAGATACTGTTTAACGCTATCGATGGTGTTGTTCTTATAAAACTCTTTCTTCGCCGCAGGCATGAAATTGCTCAAGCGAGAATTCTTGCCGTGGCTGATCAGACATAGATTGCCGAACGAATTAAGCGTGCCAGTACCGAGCTGAACTTGTCCGTCTAGCGGATGCTGAGGATAGTAATGTTCAACCGAACTACGGAAGGTGAATTCGTAGGATTTAACCGACTCCTCTGCCCTATGTTCAAGCCAAAGCAGGTAGTCCAGAAAGTTGAACACCAGATTGTTTTCAATGTTGCCGAACGTCAATCTGGACTCAAATTTGTCTGCCGCAATGCTTTCGCGGCGTGTCTGAAAGACGCCCCGGTTGGTATAGATCATCGCAAAGTAATCCAGACCTGCGTCTGGAGCCAGAAAGCGATCAAAGACAAACGCCTTGGCGATCGACTCCATATGCTGCAGATAAACCTGAGCCTCAATCTGTTCAACATAAAACAGGTGAAACAGCGCCGCATTCAGCCAGTGCTTGTAAACCAGCGTTGGTGTGGAAACATGAAACGCAGACAGCAGCATCAGGATGCGGCGGTTGATGTCTTCGTTGCCATCCTCCTCGCCGAAGGTATTCACATAACTCCCGCGACCCGCCCGGCTACGTTCTCCGCCGTCATTCCATTTGAAGCGTTTGAGGCTCCAGCCATCAGCGCCCTTGATGAACTCACGCTTGATTACATACTGGTCAAACAGATACTTGCAGCGCAGCAGGCTAAAGGTAAAACGCTTCACCGCGGCTACGGGATCTGGCTGCTTGAGCACATAAGCTTCAAAGGTATCGAGCAGACGTTTGTCATCCAATGGGATGTCAGCTTTCGTATCGACACGCAGTACATGCAACAGGAAGTTCGGGAAGTTGATAACCGTGTTGAAACGCTCTGGCACGTCCTCACTTGACTCATCCTGCTTCGCAGCAACCGGTGCCTTAGCAATGATCTGATCAAGCGTTAAGCGGGTTTCATGCTTGGCGGCTACCTCTTGCGAACTGTGCAGCGCAGCCCGCAGCGCATCAAAGTCAGCAAGCTCAAACTGTCCCCAGTCCTTGTCGCCAAAAATGCTGCCACGTTGGCCTGGCGCGAAGCCCATTTGCACATAGCGCTCCATGTTCGCGCAGGCTTCCCAAACTGCATGCAGGCAGTTCTGGCTCTGCTCGCAGCCCTGCAACTCCTTCATCATCCGCGCCTTGAGCACTTCGTGCTTTTCCAGCTGCTCACCGCGGTTATTCATAATCTCGAAGTAATGGTTCAGGTCCGTATCCGCCGGTACTTTCACCCGCATGATTTGCACGTAAAGGAACAGGTAGTCGTAGAACTGCTGAAGCGAAACATCGTTTTCTTTCAGCTTTTGCGGCAAGACTTTCTGGATGAGGCGGTAGCCATTGAGAATGCCGGTATTGATCTGCTTCTCCGCCAACACCTCGGCAGGGTCGTCGTTGAATTTTCCCTCGAAGATGGCCGCAAAGGTCGAACCCGAATGCTCGCGGCTGTCGAAGTGGATACTCAGGTTCGAGTACCAGGCAAGATCGACCAACCGGGTGTTTTTCAAGTACGAAGTCAGTAGAGAAAGGGTCGTCAGGCGCTGTTGGCCGTCAATGGTTTCAAACACCGGTGTTTTGCTATCCGGGCGCTCATACACCACCAAGGTGCCAATGTAATAATTGCGCGCGTTTTCACCCTTCTTCGGCAGGTAATCGATCACGTCCTGAATCAGCTGCGTGATTTCGCCCTCCTCCCAGGCGTAATTGCGCTGATACATCGGGATGACGTACTCGTCCCGACTGCTGAGCAGCGCCTTGATGCAGAGCTGACTGATTTCGCTACTCATAATATTTCATCGCCTTGAACAGAGCCTCGATCTCACCGGTCCTGGTTGACTTCGTACCACTCAGCGCCGGCAGGCTGCAGTTAATAAAGTCGGCAGGACGTGTGGCTTCCTTGATCAACCGGAACAGGTTGTTCTCCAGTACGTGGTTATCCATGCTGGCCAGCTGCACCACCTGCATCTTCAGGCGCAGGCTGTAGGCCCAGATGAAAATCTTCTCGATGGCGCGGGAGATATCCGCGTGGCCAAACTTGTCGATGTAGTAAATCAACAGGCAATCGAACATCGCCCGCACATAACAATCGCCGGTGCGGGTTCTTGCCGGGTAGCTATTGAGGGTATCCATGATGGTTTTCGCATAGCCATCGAGCTCTTCTGCCCCCACTAGTTCATGCCCGTTCCAGGATTCGGCGCTGATCCGCGCCACTTTGCTCTGATAGTGGCTGATCAGCTCAAAAAAGCGCCGGCCATTGATGATGATCTGATCCAGATGGAAGGGAAAAACAAGCTCGCGAGAGTCGATCTTGCGCTCGTACTGTCCGTTGTAGTTATCGACAAAATGGTGGGCGATACGCAGCTGCTCCACATAGGGATAGCTCGCCACCGTGTCGATGTTCACGCCCTTGAATAAGTCACTGTCATCCTTGCTGAAGTAACGCGCCGAAATCCCTTTCGACCAATTGCGGATGCGGTACAGGTACTGCGAAAACAGCGTCGCCAACTCATCGGTATCACTGCTTTCCCAGCGCGCCACCGTGGCCGCCTTCAACTGCTCGTCACGCGGGCTGAACTCACGCAGATGGTAAGCCTTGAGCAGGTCATGGGGCTCCAGGTCCCGGCCCCGCGCATTCTGCGAGTCAAAGAACTGGAAGGCTTCCGACACATCGTTAAGCGCCACGGCAACGACCTGGCACTTGTTCAGGAAGAAATCGATATGCGCCTCGGTAAAGTCCGCACGGGAAACGATGCGGGCCACCTCAAGGTAATTGCTGTGGATGTTCTTCTGCGAGATCTCGCTGGTAAAACCGGGGTTCACCATCGCTTGCTCAAGCTCGAGCAGACGTTCGCGCAAGTCTTTGCGTTCGAGCTTTTTTTCCTTGTTCCGCTGGATCAGCGCACGGACCGCCAGCAGCAGACTGATGGTCCGCTGCTGGCCATCGACGATATTCCTGATCCCACCTTCGTGGTGAAACACGATAGTGCCCAGGCGGTAAGCCGACTTGTCCTTATGGATGGCGATATCGGAGAACAATTGATTGATGTTCTTGCCGGTCCACTTGTAGGGGCGCTGGTACTGGGGAATATCCAGCGCAGAATCCATGAGCAGTTCGTAAACGCTGATGATCTTGCTGGAGAGCTCAGTAGCCTGCTGCGTTTGAATCGCTTCCATGCTCAGGTTGGTCATAGCAGTCGGGTTCTTCCGGTTAGCAACTCTTGCATCATGCCTTGCTTGAGGGTGCGGGTTTTGGCTAGGCGCTGTTCCAATACCTCCAGTTCGGCGTCCATATCGGACAGCACGGCGGCGATGGCGGTTTGTTCGCCTTTGTCGAGCGGGAGCCAAACTTCATATGTAACGAGCTGCCCTTTTCCAATTTCGAGAAATGTGCTGCCTCCACAGAGACTGATGAATCCCTGCTTTTGCGTCGTGAGCAGATAATAGAGAAAGTCTACGTCTACATAATGAAACGGAACGAAATTCTTAAACCCCTGATTCGTTGAAACCGGAACGGTATTGATAGCGCAGTCGCCGATTGTGGCTCGCGATGTCATAACGACTGAGTTAGCAGGAATTTTCTCTGCCGAGCTGAACTTCAGCCCAAGCTCAGTGATTCTGCGACTAGTCTCAAACAAATATTTACGTCCCTTGAGTGCCGTAATATCGGTCGGAGTACACCAGAGGACCTCTCCATCCCAAAATTTCGGCTCTGCAGTGCTTGGCGTGCCGCCGCTCCGAATATCTGCGAGGCCGCCAAGTGCCTTCACCTCCCACTCTCCGTGGAAACCGGGTAGCCGGGTTTGGCCGGTGAGGAGTTGCTGCATGGCGGCCTGCTTGAGGTCGCGCTTCTTGGAGATAAGTCGCTCCAGTGCACCCAGCAACGCATCCACATCACTCAGTACCGCCGCGATGGCGCGTTGCTCCTTGATAGGCGGCATGATAATAGGCAAAGCTAATTGCTTAACAATGCCAAGGTAGGCCCGCGTTCCGCCTCCAGCCAAGCTAGTAAAAAGCGATTGGAATGATTGGCTATCGAAGTAATGCCGCAGAAAGCTGTTGTTCAGGCTATTCGCATCTAGAACTCGATAGTAGGTAACTTGAGGTGTGAGCATGATGTAATCGGTGCTCAACTCGCCAACGATGGCAGTGCTCCCTACCGTTCCTTTGTGGGTCAACAGAACATCACCAGATACCGAAAAACCTTTCTGGAGTTTGTCCGCTCTTTCCTTGGTGATGAACTTACAATTTTCAAAATTCACATGGCCGTTCGAAAAATTGTTCGCCATCACGAATGGGATGCCGTGGTAAACGTAGTCGCTGCTCTTCGGGTGAATGTTGCCGTGATTTCCGTCGAGCGGTTTCGCGAGAGCTCTTTCCTCCACGAGTCTCTCGACTGCAACGACCTCCCACTCCTCCGGAATAATTCCCACCTCCGTCTGCTTATAGCCGGGCTTCACTGCCATACCGCCCCCATCTTTTTCAGATGATCTTCGACACGGCTGGCCAGGGTGGCGACTTCATCGGTGAGCTGCGGCAACGGGGTAGCGTAGCGTTCGCTCAGCTCGCGGATGCGTCCAGTCAGAGTCTGAGAGACTCGGTCGAGTTCGCCCTGCACAGCAACGGCCAAGGTAGACAACCATTTATCATCCACCACCAGACTTTTGATCTCGTCCTCGCCAAGCAGCGGGTATTTCGCGTGGATTTTGTCCTCGAGGTCTTCCTCCGTTTTTTTGAGCTTGGCCTTGAGGCTGCTTTGCTGATCAATCAAGGCGTCGTATTCGGCCAATACCTTGAACTCATCCTCATAATCCGGATCCATGCCAATCTCGCGTTGACGTGCCTTGATCGCTTTGGCGGTGACCTTCTGCTTGTCACCCTCGCCTTCGATCACTTCGCTAAGCGAGCCATCCTCACCGCTGTGCTCTTCGAGCATTTCACTCATGCTCTGCTCAACGCTGGCCAACTGGGCTTCAAGGTCTTCAATAGCGTTGCGCTCGGCCATGAAATAGCGGGCAATCAGAATCTCGACCGGAATCAGGTCCGACTTGAAGCGCCGCTTGCCTTGGCAGTAGTCATGCTTCTCAGCCCAACCCAGCTTGTTGTTCTTATCCTTTACCTTGAGGATTTCACGCGCTTTAGCGGCGGCCTTCCAGCCGTCGGCACTGATCAGGTAGCAGTCGTCCTGCATGGTCTCGGCCCAGTAGTCCATCAGGTGCTGATAGATGTCGTAATGGTCGAGCAAGGGCGCTTTGGCGAAGGCAATGAGCAGGTCTTCGGACAGTGTGGCAATCAGCTCCTTAGGGTGGCTGTTGACTGCAAAGCTTTTCAACTGAGGGGTGCTGTCCACCAGCCATTGGTTGAACAGCTTATCGATGCCGGCTTTGAAGGCATTGAACTGCGGATGGCCGAAAATGACCGATTTCACCTCAGGGCTGACCAGCTCAAAGTAACCGGAATGGCGGGCCGGCTTGAACAACGCCGCGCGCAGCGCTGGCATCACCTGCCAGTAGCGGTCAAAGGCATCGATATCACGCTCGGGAATGCCACCGCGCAAGTGACCGTCGATGTCCTGAATGTCCTCAGGCTCGGTACTGTCGATGTAGCGCGGCAGGTTCAGGTTGAAGTCGTTCTTCGGATCGCTGATTTCGTCGAAGGTCACCATGCGCGCGTAGCGCGAGTCGCTTTCATCCAGCCGGAGGAAGGTATCGACAATCTTGTGCACATCCTGATCGCGCAGACGGTTCTTCGGGCCGTCCTTGATAAAGCCTTTGGCGGCATCGATCATGAAAATGCCTTTGCGGGCGCTGGCGTTTTCCTTGTCCAATACCAGAATGCAGGCGGGGATGCCTGTGCCGAAAAACAGGTTGGCCGGCAGGCCGATAATGGCTTTGAGGTAGCCGGATCGCACCAGTTGCTCACGGATCACCGCCTCGGCATTACCGCGAAACAGTACGCCGTGGGGCAGAATGCAGGCGCCTTTACCGGTACGTTTCATCGAACGGATGATGTGCAGCAAGAAGGCATAGTCGCCCTGTTTGGCCGGCGGCTCGCCCCAGGCAAAACGCTGGTACGGATCTTTAGCGGGTGTCAGGCCGACGCTCCAGGACTTGACCGAGAACGGCGGATTGGCCACTACATAGTCATAGGTACGCAGCTGCTCGCCATCCTTGAACTTCGGCGTGGACAGCGTGTTGCCCTGCAGAATGTTGGCGGTCGGGAAGTCATGCAGAATCATGTTCATACGGGCGAGACCGGCGGTGGTCACGTCCATCTCCTGCCCTTCCAGGGTGATGTGCGTACCCGCTTGGTCGGCCACTTTCAGCAACAGCGAGCCTGAACCGCAGGTAGGGTCATATACAGTAGTCTTGGCTACGGCATTGGTCGGGCTTATCCCGATGACCTTCGCGATGATGCGGCTGACCTCAGACGGCGTATAAAACTGTCCCTTACTCTTGCCGCTTTCGGTGGCGAAGTGACGCATCAGGTATTCGTAGGCATCGCCGAGAATGTCGTCGTTGTCGGCACGATTCTGCGAAAAGTCCAGCTCGGGCTTCTGGAAAATGGACACTAGATTAGTGAGTTTTTCCACCATGTCCTTCCCCTCGCCGAGCTTATTCGGGTCGTTGAAGTCGGGAAAGTCACTGCGGGCAAGCCGGGCGTTGGCGTCAATCAGCGGTTGAATGATCTGTGTGTTGATCTTGTTGCCGATATCGGCGTTGCCCTTGAGAGCAACCATGTCCTTGAAACTGGCACCAGCCGGGATGGTCACCGGTGATGCGAAGTCATCGGAATTGCCGTATTTGTCGGAGATGTACTTGATGAACAGCATGAACAGGACGTAGTCCTTGTACTGGCTGGCATCCATCCCACCGCGCAACTCGTCACACGAGGCCCAGAGGGAGGAGTAAAGATCGGATTTCTTGATGGCCATCGGCAATCCTAGCTGGGGTGAAGAATACGTGGACATGCGGCACTCGTTGCTGCCCGGGGAAATGCCCAAGGCGTTGGCGCAATACAGAGGCTCGACGATCGTATGAAATAAGGAGGGAATGTTACCTGCGGCTGAGCAGTGAACCTATCCATTTCGAGATTATCGGGCTGGTGAATTGTTCACAGCTCAGCTGTGCTCTATCAGCGAGCAAGTCGCTAGATAATTTCGGAGCCGCAAAATGCGGGTATCAACATCACGCACGGTCGGGTAACCCACAGTCGACTTCTGCCCCATCGCCACCGGCAACGATGTGCAAAGCGTGGCGGGCCGAATTGGATTGGAGGTACCGGTGGTCAAGTGAAGTATTCCAATTGGTATTCCAGCAAAATATAAAAATCGCGATTAACGCTAAAAATCAATAATTTGCTAAGCCAATTCAACTTACCCCGGCCCACCAAATCCAGCAGTAAAAAAAAGCACCTCGCGGCTACGCAGGTGCTTTTTTTTGTGCCTACAAAGCATGAATCCGTTAGAGCGAGGCTTGCCCGCGTACCAGGCATCTCGGTTCATCAGCAGTACCACGTCATCGATCATCGCGGGCAAGCGCGCTCCTACAGATCCGTCTGCGGACTACCTGACGCCAGGTAAAACGAGGCAGCCTTACAAAACTCTCTGTTAGGCTGGGCATCCTTTCCAAAGGAACTGGCGATGAAAGCTGGCATTAAAACTTTTGCCCTCCTGCTGCCCCTCGTGCTGTCCGGATGCGACGACTCAAATGACCTGCCTTGCCCCGAAAACGGGGAACAATTCTGGCGGCAATCACTGGACAGCTATTTTGAACGGCATCCTGAGATGGTGAAAAATACTCCGTACGAGCTGCAGCCCGGGTCAAGGTACGACTCCCATACAAACTGGTGGATTGTCCCGTTCGATATCGGATCAAAAAGGCTTCAGGCATTGCTGAGCTGTGACGGACACCTGGAAATTAGTGGGCGGTAGTCCCTGCAAGTCGCAGGCACTTGGGTGTTTCAGCGACCTCTATGAACGGATCAACATACACACCCCGTATCGCTAGCAGCCAGACCGGCGAAGGTCACAAAATCCGAAATCGTAATCAAAAGCCAACCACGCTAATCTCAAACATTTAGAAGCAGGACGCTTGAATGAAAACCCTCTGCGCCATTCTCGTTTCGGCCAGCCTCACAGGTTGCGGCACGATCAATACGACATTCAGCAGTGACTCGGTGGCCGCCAATAAACTTGGGCGCTGGAATTCCAACTGCGCCTACATTCCCCGGATTTACAGCGGGGTCTCGCTTGATTACTGCGCGCTTGATGCTGAGCCCAGAAAGTTACACGGTCACGAGGTCCGCCCCGGGGTTGCGTTGGTCGTAGCGGATATGGCCCTCTCGGGTGTTACCGACACGCTGGTTCTGCCTTACACCGTCTACCTGCAATCGCGGGACGGCGATGTTAAAGCTAACCGGTTCATAGACTGAGCAGCCCGACCATTTTTGCTCGACCACCTCCGCGCGGGTCGAGCAATCAAGCGTGAGCTTAGCGCTTGGCGGAGAGTTAAGGACGAGCATAGCGGCGTACACCCAAGACTGGGTTACCATGCCGCCGCGAAATTCCCGCCGAATCCTCTGGCCACTTATGTCCTCCAACGCGCTGTACACCGACCTGTCCATCTACTACGACCTGATGTGCGCCGACATCGACTACCTGGCCCAGAGCGACAGCGCACGACGCCTGCATCAACTGTTCGGCAATAGCGGGCGCCGCCACCTTGACCTTGCCTGTGGCACCGGGCCGCATGTGCGCCATTTCCTCGACTTCGGCTACGACAGCGCCGGCCTGGACATCAATCAACCGATGCTGGACCTCGCCCAATTGCGTTGCCCCGAAGCACGGTTCAGCCTCCAGGACATGGCCGGCTTCCAGGTGGAGGAACCGCAAGACCTGATCACCTGCTTCCTGTACTCGACCCATTACAACCCCGGGTTGGCCCAGCTGAGCGCTTGCCTCGCCAGCGTGCACGGCGCACTCGCTGAGGATGGCGTGTTCTGCTTCAACGCGGTGGACAAACTGCATATCGACAATCGCTTGCTCGTACGCCATAGCGTCGAGTTTGAAGGCAGCCACTTCACCTTCGGCTCCGGCTGGCATTACAGCGGAGAGGGCGAGCAGCAGGCGCTACGCCTGAGTATCGAAAAGACCACGGCGGGAGTGACTGAGGCTTGGCAGGATGAGCATGCAATGGTGGCGCTCAGCTTCATCGAGTTGCAAACGCTGTTACAGCCGTACTTTGAAGTGCAGGTTTTTGAGCATGACTATGAGCGGATCACGCCTTGGGAGAGCGTGACCGGGAATGCGTTGTTTGTGTGTGTGAAGCGTTAATAGACTGCTGGAAGTTTCTGAAGCGGCTGGTGAGTCCTGACCGGTCGCCATAACTACCCATCCCCCTTCTTCACCTCCTCATGCACCTGAATCTTGCGCACCACCGGCGCACCCGCCGCAACGATCACGGCAATAAACCAGAACACCGCACTCACCCCGATCAGCGCGCCAAACGA
>Ga0247806_10000696_pt1 | contig 19142 bp, 9 predicted proteins | sample UWRJL059202B1_FD_179935 | JGI IMG/M metagenome (GOLD analysis project Ga0247806, IMG submission 179935) | Plant litter microbial communities from Arlington Agricultural Research Station in Wisconsin, United States - UWRJ-L059-202B-1 | ecosystem: Environmental > Terrestrial > Plant litter >... | reverse complement strand
TTTCCGTCGCATAAAGAGGCACCAAGGGTGGTGGTTACTAATGGTATGGTAATACCTAACTACAGCAAGCCTGATGATTGGGAAAAATTTAATGCACTTGGGGTATCGCAGTATGGCCAAATGACGGCAGGCAGTTATATGTACATAGGCCCACAGGGTATTGTGCATGGTACAACCATTACGGTACTTAATGGCGGACGCAAAATTGCCAAACAAGGCGAGGGGCTGGAGGGTAAAGTATTTGTAACATCTGGCCTTGGTGGTATGAGCGGTGCCCAGCCCAAGGCAGGTAACATAGCAGGCTGTATAACGGTATGTGCAGAGGTTAACCCTAAAGCGGTAAACACACGCCATAGCCAGGGCTGGGTAGATGAGGTTATAACCAATGCCGATGCTCTTGTAGCCAGGGTAAGAACAGCAAAGCAAAATAAAGAGGTAGTATCTATAGCCTACCAGGGGAATATAGTTGAGGTATGGGAGAAATTTGATACCGAAGATATTTATATAGACCTGGGCAGCGACCAGACATCATTGCATAACCCGTGGGCAGGAGGGTATTATCCTGTAGGGTTAAGTTTAGAAGAATCTAATAAATTAATGGCCGAAGACCCTGCTGCGTTTAAAGACAAGGTTCAGGAATCGTTGCGCCGCCAGGCAGATGCTATTAATAAACATACTGCAAAAGGCACCTACTTTTTTGATTATGGTAACGCATTCCTGTTAGAGGCATCGCGTGCCGGGGCCGATATTATGGCACCTAACGGTATCGATTTTAAATACCCAAGCTACGTGCAGGATATTATGGGCCCTATGTGTTTTGATTATGGTTTTGGGCCTTTCCGTTGGGTATGTGCTTCAGGCAAGCCGGAAGATTTGCTTAAAACCGATGCTATTGCAGCAGCTGTATTAGACGAGATGGCAAAAACTGCACCAGTAGAGATTAAGCAGCAAATGCAGGACAATATAAAATGGATAAAAGGAGCACAGGAAAACAAACTGGTGGTAGGCTCTCAGGCACGTATACTGTATGCCGATGCCGAAGGCCGTGTTAACATTGCGCGTGCCTTTAATGAGGCTATTGCCAATAGCGAAATAGGCACTATTGTACTGGGCCGCGATCACCACGATGTGAGCGGTACCGACTCTCCGTACCGTGAAACATCTAACATTTATGATGGGTCGCGCTACACAGCCGATATGGCTATACAAAATGTTATAGGCGACAGCTTTAGAGGTGCTACCTGGGTTAGCATTCATAACGGTGGTGGTGTAGGCTGGGGCGAAGTAATAAACGGCGGCTTTGGTATGGTTCTTGATGGTTCTACCGAGGCATCAAGGCGTTTAGAATCAATGCTTTTCTGGGATGTTAATAACGGTATTGCAAGGCGCAGCTGGGCCAGGAACGATGGGGCTATTTTTGCTATAAAAAAAGCTATGGAGAGCCAGCCGCTGCTTAAGGTTACCTTACCTAACCTTGTAGACGACGCATTGCTGGGATAATTAACCAAAGAGGGATAAGTTATAAATGCTGAGGGGCTATTTGCTATGAAAAGAACATTAACTTTTTTATTACGATCATGAAAACTATAAAATTCCTCTCGGTGTTATTTATTGCTGCAGTGGCGGCTTCGTGCTCATCAATCAGGGTAGATGCCGATTATGATGAGGCAGTTGATTTTACCCATTACAAAACATACGGTTACCTTAAAGACGGGGTAGATAAGGCGGAGATATCTGACCTTGACAAAAAACGCATTCTTAAAGCTGTAGATGCAGAGCTGCAAAAGAAAGGCTTTACCAAAAGCGAAAAACCCGATGTTTTGGTGAATATTTTTACCAAAGCTAATAAAGAAGTGAATGTAAACCAGGGCTTTGGCTATGGTGGCTACGGTTACGGTGGTTTTGGCTATGGCGGTTGGGGTCCCGGCTGGGGCTGGGGTGGCCCGTGGGGTTGGGGCGGCGGCTATAATGCCGTAAGTACCCACACCGAAGGTACATTGTACATAGATGTTATAGATGCCTCTAAAAAAGAACTGGTTTGGCAGGGTGTGGGCAGCGGTGTGCTAACCCAGGACCGTAGCAAAAAACAGGAACGCATAAACGAATTTGTTGCCCAGATCATTGCAAAGTTCCCTCCGCAAAAAGATAAAAAATAATCAGTTTTTAAGATTGTTGAAATTTAAAGCTCGCTTAGGTGGGCTTTTTTATGTTTTTAACGCAACCTTTTACGTTTTTTGTAGTCTATTACTTAAACCAATCATCTTACTCATTATGAAAAAAACTTTAGTTTGTTTATTTCTGGCCTACTCAGGTATTATTAGTGCACAAAATGTGAATATTCCTGATGCTAATTTTAAAAATTATTTGTTGCAATATTCTCTTTCCAGCGAACCTATTGATACTAATGGAGATGGCGAAATTCAGGTGACGGAAGCTCTTGCTGTTACAAATTTGATGATAAGTGAGCCATCGCTGCAGCGGTTTGGCTCTATAGAAGGCATACAGGCGTTTGCAAACCTTATAAATTTAAATATAACAGCGCAGGTTTCAACTATAGACTTGTCCGGCCTTTCACAGATTATAAGTTTACAAATTATGGATGATCGGCTGGTTGGTCTTAATGTTTCAGGTTTATCAAGCTTAAATTCATTGGGCATACAGACATGTGATATAGTAAATCTTGACCTTACAGGTACTCCTAATCTTGTATCGTTAACTATTTACAATTTAAATAGCCTTCAAGCATTATCAATTGGTAGTAATTCTCATCTGGAAAGTATCTTTTTATTGTCAGATAGTTTAACAGCATTAGATTTAAGCGGATGTCCTAACATTTCATCCGTAAATCTGAATCTCTTAAATTCAACAGAAGATATATTTATCAACTTAAAAAACGGAAATGCAAACTACGATTTCAACAGTAGTGCGGTTAGAGGGAATAGCCTCCCCGACCATACAAATAAAATATTGGTGTGCATAGATGAAGGAGAAGCTACTAACTTTGAAAATTTAACTGAAGAAATTGTTTTAAGCACCTATTGTTCTTTTACACCGGGAGGTAATTATAATACAATAGCAGGTACGTTTACTTACGACAGTGATAACAACGGCTGCGATGCAAATGATATTGCTTTGCCACTTGCAAAAATTAGTATTAACGATGGTACTACAGCAGGATCATCTTTTACAGGTTCTACCGGTGTATACAATTTCTACACGCAATCGGGCAACTTTGTTATCACGCCGCAATTTGAAAACAATTGGTTTACGGCAAACCCGGCATTTGTAACCGTTAATCTTGCAACGGTAGACAGTATGCTTGTAAATACTCATAACTTCTGCATTACTTCTAACGGTGTCCACCCGGATGTTGAGGTAGTAATAGTACCCATAGGCAGTGCCAGGCCTGGATTTGACGCTTTATATAAAGTTATTTACAAAAATAAAGGCAACCAAACATTATCAGGAGATGTTGTATTTACTTACAATGACGATGTTTTAGATTATGTGTCTGCATCTGATGCAACCTCTGAAACAGGCACGGGCTCGCTAACGTGGAACTATACCAACTTATTACCATTTGAAACACGCGAAATAACTGCAATTTTAAACGTGAATGGCCCTATGGAGATACCGGCGGTAAATATTGGCGATGTACTTACATTTGGAGCTGCTGTAACACCCGTTACGGGTGATGAAAGTACTGCAGACAACTCATTTAGTTATAAGCAGGATGTTGTGGGCTCATTTGACCCTAACGATTTAACATGCCTTGAAGGTGAAACGGTAAACCCGGATAAAATAGGAGAATACCTGCACTATAATATAAACTTCGAAAATACCGGCACCGCCGCAGCTACATTTATAGTAGTAAAGGATATTATTGATGCTGCTAAATTTGATGTAAATACATTACAAATTATGGATGCCTCTCATGCAATGGAAACAAAGGTAACCGGCAATAAAGTTGAATTTATATTTGATGCTATTAATCTTGGCGCAGCAGAGAAGGGTAATGTAACCTTTAAAATAAAAACGCTTGAAACGCTTGCGGTAAACAGTGTTGTAACACAACAGGCAGATATCTTTTTTGATTATAACTGGCCTATACAAACCAATGAGGCTACAACTACATTTGCCATACTAAGCTCTGTCGGTTTTACACATGATAATTCGGTTAAGGTATATCCAAATCCGGCTGATGGTATGGTAACCATTTCTGCAAAGTCAGAAGTTAAGTCGGTACAATTGTATGACGTTCAGGGCAGGCTGTTGCAATCAGGTTCAGATACTACAATTGATGTTTCTAACCGAATAACAGGTATTTATTTTATAAAAATAATGACCGATAAAGGTACGAAGGTTGAGAAGCTGTTGAGAAAATAATAACTTTAATAATTAAAATTAAAGAGCCCGCCTAAAATTACTTTAGGCGGGCTTTTTGTTTATAATTAAAGGTACTATTCTTTTATAATTCCTCATAGCCAACTGCAGCAATTGCCGCTTTTTTTAATAGGATCTTTCTTTTTTTCAGGCTGCGCTTATCAATAAGGTATACTGTTTTCTTTTTACTTCCCCGCAGGATATCAATAAAAACTTTCGCTACACCATGTTGTTGAATATAATCCATAGTGATAATTTTATTTTGATTTTTCTTTAAAAACTTTCTACGGTTGCATATAATGTTTTTTGTTTTTCCATCATGGTTATGGTCGTTTTCTGTTTGAACGAATATATACCCTCTTATACTGTCCGTAATATAATACTGACTTTTATATTTAGAGGTTATATAGTTAATTGAAAAGCCTTTAAATTTTTCAGAAACTTCATTTGTAGGTGTTTTAAAAACAATATATACTGTGTCCTGAGATTTTAAAAAATCTACATCCTGCGCAAAAAGATTGCACGAGAATAATAATATGAGCAATAACTTTTGCATTAAAATTCTGAATATGACCATGCTTCAATAAAAGCTTTTCTTAGCGACAAATTTCTATCTTTTCGATTATAACTATCTTCATCAATTATATATATAACTTTATGCATTTTTGTTGTAGTAAGCCCTAAATAATTAAAAAAAAGTTCGTCTGGATAATATTGTTTTATAAAATCTAAAGTTATAATTCGTGCGTTATTTTTTTTTAAAAATTTTTTCCTTTTTACATTTATACTTCTATCTGAGACCGGTTCTTTAATGTCTTTTGGGACTATAATACTAATTCTACGATTAATGCTGTCTATCAAATTATATTGATTTAGTTTTCCATTCCCTTCCGATTCAAAATTAAATTTTTTAAACTCCTGCTTCTTAAATGTAAATTCATTCATGTCTTTTAATACAATATACACTGTGTCCTGAGATTTTAAAAAATCTACATCCTGTGCAAAAAGATTACACGAGAATAATAGTATGAATAGTAGTATTTTCATTAAAATTGAGCGTATGAAACAGGTACTATGAAAGCTTTTCTGAGTATAATTTCATTATCCTTTTTTTTTAGGCTCTCTTCATCAATAACATATATTACTTTGCCCTTACGTTTCACACTTACACCTAAATAACCTATGAAAAGGTCTTCAGGATTAAACTGTTTTATAAATTCTAAAGTTATTATTTGCTCCTTGTTTTTTCGTATAAATTTCTTTCGTTTAACTACAATTTGTTTATCAGAAAGTGGTTTAATTATATCTTTAGGTACCGATATATAAATAACCCTATTAAGGCTGTCAATTATTTGATATTCGGTAATCTTATCATTACCGAAAGATTCCATTTTGAATTTTTTAAATGTGTTCCTTACAGTAATATTGCCATTTAATTCTTTCAAGACAAAATACAAAGTATCCTGAGATTTTAAATAATCTACATCCTGTGCAAAAAGATTACATGTGAGTAATAATATAAGTAGTAGCCTTTTCATTAAAATTGAGCGTATGAAACAGCAGTACAATAAGCCCTCCGCAAAGTAATTTTCCTGTCTTTCCTTTTTAAACTATTTTCGTCAATAATGTATATAACCTTTGTGCCTAAACTAAACGTTGTAACTCCTAAATATCCAATAAACAGTTGATCCGGATAATATTGCTTTATAAAATTGAGCGTGATTATTCTGTCCTTGTTTTTCTTTAAAAATTCCTTTCGTTTAATTATTTTATTATTAGGATTAATATCATTTAAGTTACCATTATAAGTTTGAATATAAATGTGCCTGCCTATACTGTCTGTAAATTTGTATTCATTAGTTTTTTCATTGCCAAACGATTCATATGTAAATTTTTTAAATGCGGACCTTTCGGTATTATTATTTTCAATTTTTGTTAGGGCTATGAATAAAGTATCCTGAGATTTGAGATAATCTAAATTTTGAGAATAAAGATTAAATGTCAATAGAAGTAAAATTAGTGTTTTAATTATTATTTTCATGGTCTAAAAGCAAGATTTCCAATTCTGTTATATCTGTAAAAGTAATATTCCTGAGATGATCCAATGTTAAAAACCGTTCCAAATTCAGTACAGCCATCTAATCCTTGAAAACTTTGATTCCAAAAAAAGTCATTCCAAACCCAAGGAGTACTTACACCTGAATTGGATACAGGGACAGTTGAAGTAGGTAAATACAAATTATAGTCATAATCTTGATATTGCAGAGGATGTTCAACCCTGTTTATCTGTACCGCAGTAAAAAGGCTGCTTTTTATTTCAGATAGTATTTCAGAAATTACTGGTCCCACCCATATAATCTACCATGAAATTGTGTTGTGGCATTGGCCCATTTAACCCATCATAACAACTGTTTATACATGCAGTGAAATCTTTTGTACTAAGTGCTTGTATGGTAAGGCCTAAATCTGGATTTATCCGCGTAACGTTTAGAAAAGCGTGTATAATTTCATGAATGATCACGGTGGCTATTCTCACTTCAGACGCTTCATTAACAAAATCAGTACGGAGAGTAATTTCATTATATACATTTGTGGGAGACGGTCTTAAAGGCTTTGTTTCTCCTTCATTATTCGGATTGGTTACATTTCCAATTTTAAATTTAATATTATAACGGCTACTATCCTCAAATATTGATGCAAGCATTTGTTTAAATAAGGCAGAGGCCATTAACTTACCATAAACAGAATTAAATCTAATTTCTTCAGGACTATTTCCTGAAACAGCTGTCATATCAATATTACATGGTGACGCTGCCGATTTTATAACATTAAGATTGAGCCCTGAAACTAAATAAGCATCTATAAATTGCTTAACAAAACTTTTACTTTCTGAAGAATAATTTTTAGAATTTAAATAATTTTTTAGTTGTGTAACTACTGTTGCATTCGCAGTATTATTCCAAAATACTTTCTGTGTAGCCGACAAACTCCTTGAAAACAGTGCCGCTTCACTTAACGTTAACTGTGGCTGGGTAATTATATTGTAATCGCCGGAGTAAGGTGGAGTGGGATTTGGAGAGCCGCCACCTCCATTACCGTTACCCCTTATAAATTCCATAGGTTGTATTTCTGCATAACATGGTGGTGGTTTAAATTGTTGATTTGCTGTGCAATGTAATATAATTACAAATACAAAAAATGCGAAAAGCCGTAAAAAGTAAAAATAAATATTAGTTTACCTGTTAAAATAACCGCTACACCTCAATTATTAATTTCAATCAAACAGATGCTGTAATTTTGATACAGAGTTAGTCCTCTTATTATACACCCGCATATTTGTAATGAATTTGCTTTAGCAGAGTGAGAGATGCTCAGGCGCAGTGGGGTTTACTGTTTTCATTATTATTTTTAGGCTGGCCTATTTTAGGCTGGCCTTTTTTTAAGCCAACACTATTGGGAACAAATACAACTGTTATAGTTCCATATCGTCACGATATTAACCTCCATATCAATTTTCATAAAACTCATCATAAAATACTAATCGGGAAGTATATTGTCATGCTTTAACGATATAGCCTGCATTTTTGTAGGTAAACGCCAGTTAAACGCAGGTTAACAAAACAGGATTACGTGTTATCTTTACCGCCTTACCTAAACTGAATACTATAATGAAAAAACAATTCCTTTTATGCATTACCGCTGTACTTAGCCTTACAGCCGGTTATGCCCAGTCTGTAAAAAGCTGGACCACTGTTACTGCAGATAAAGCTGCGACCATGGGAGAGATAAAGCAAACATTTGCCATTGCAAAAAGCAACATTAGTTTTGTTACAATCAATAGAGATCAGCTAAAAGCACTACTTGCTACGGCCCCGCAAAAAAACTCGGGAGATAAGGGCATAGTTATAACACTGCCAAATATAAATGGTGTTGCAGAGCATTTTGTAGTTCTGGAGGCATCTAACTTTTCTCCGGCATTACAGGCTCAATTTCCGGATATCCGTTCCTATGTAGGTAATGGGGTAGAAGACCCTACAGCGCATTTAAGAATAAGCCTTTCGCCAAAAAGCATACAAACTATGGTGCTTAGAGCAGATAAACAAACAGAATTTATGGAGCCATATACCACAAACAACGAAGTATATGCGGTATTCAATTCGGGAGCTAAACGTGCCCGGGGGCAACTGCCATTTAATTGTACAACTATAGATGACCGAAGTGTGCAAAGAGCAGCTTCTCAGGCAAACAGGGCAGCACTATCTGAGTCGCTTACATTTAAAACATTAAGGCTTGCCCTTTCCTGCACAGGAGAGTATACTGTATATCATGGTCGCACAGTAGCTGGTGCGCTTGCCGCTATGAATGCAACAATGAGCCGTGTTAATGGTGTGTATGAAGTAGACTTAGCCGTAAATCTTATACTTATAGACGATGAGGCCAATATAATTTATACAAGCGCAAGCACAGACCCCTACACCGGTGCTAACACCGGCAATGGTATAAACGACTGGAATGCCCAGCTTCAATCAACTCTTACAGCAACAATAGGCGAAGATGCTTATGATATTGGCCACCTTTTTGGTGCTACAGGCGGCGGCGGCAACGCAGGCTGTGTGGGGTGTGTATGCGAAGATGGCGCTAAAGGAAGTGGTATTACCTCTCCTTCTAACGGTATTCCTGAAGGTGATACTTTTGATATTGATTATGTAGCTCACGAAATGGGTCACCAACTTGGTGCCAACCATACTTTTTCTTTTCAATATGAGCAGAGTGGTGTACAAACAGAGCCTGGCAGTGGCAGTAGTATTATGGGTTATGCCGGTATAACAGATTATGATGTACAGGCACATTCAGACGATTATTTTACCTATGCAAGTGTAAATCAGGTACAGCTTAACCTTGCCGATAAGACATGTCCTGTAGATTCGCCTCTAAATAATGCAGATATTGTAGTTAATGCCGGCCCTAATTATAGCATACCTAAAGGCACTGCGTTTGTGTTAAAAGCATTAGGTGCAGAGGTGAACCCTGCAAATGTAACATATACATGGGAGCAAAATGATAATGCAAGCAATGCTACATCCGGCGATGGTAGTTATGCATTACCTACTAAAACAGTAGGTGCATTATTTCGTTCTGTAGCGCCGGGTACATCTACAGCGCGCTATTTTCCTGCTTTTAGCAGCGTGGTTGCAAATACGCTTACTACAACATGGGAAACTGTTCCTAACGCAGCCAGGACATTACATTTTACACTTACAGGCAGGGATAATATTGCTACAGGCGGACAAACAAAAAGCGATGATGTAAACATTATTGTTAAAAGTGCGGCAGGACCTTTTGTTGTGACTTCGCAAAATAGCGAAGCAGAGTCATGGATAGCAGGAAGCCAGCAAAACATAACCTGGAATGTGGCAGGTACTACGGCAAATAACATTAATGTTGCCAATGTAAATATTCTTTTATCTACAGATGGCGGACTTACGTTTCCTACTGTGCTTGCAGCTGCCACAGCTAATGATGGTACCGAAACAATAACCGTTCCGGCAGATGCAGATGGTCTTCATTGCCGTGTCATGGTGCAGGCAATAGATAATGTTTTTTATGCACTTAATCAAAAAGAATTTGCTGTTGGCTATTCTGTAATTAACGATTGTACTACCTACACTAACAGTACAGGTCTTACAATACCCGATGGTGCTTCATCGTTTACATCACAAATATTAGCGATCTCTGCTCCGGGTGTTACGGTATCAAATGTAAAAGTACTTGTAGATGTTACACATACCTACTTAAAAGATCTAACTATAAATATAGTAAATCCTGCGGGTACAACTGTAAATCTTTGGAATCAACAGTGTCTTGGTAATCAAGATTTTAACGTAGAATTCGCCGATTTTGGAGGCTCTGTAATATGTGCAAGCCCTACATCAGGCACGTATTCGCCACAAACGCCTTTATCTGCATTTGCAGGAGCAACTGCAAATGGAAACTGGAGATTGAGGGTAAATGATTCTCAAAGCCAGGATACTGGTACTGTAAATTCGTGGTCGGTTATAGTGTGTACACAAACAACTGCGGCATTGGGCACAGAGAGTTTTGGACTTAAGCAATTTGCAATTTTTCCTAATCCTAATACAGGAGCTTTTACAGTAACTTTTAACTCAGAGTCTCAAAACAAGATAAACATTCTTGTAAACGATATTAGCGGCAGGGTAGTTTATAATAGCAACTATGCAAATGCAGGAGTTTTCTCGGGTAATGTAAACCTGCAAAATGTACAGCAGGGTGTTTACCTTGTTACCGTTCAGGATGGCAACCGTAAAGAAACCCGAAAAATTGTAATTAAATAATTTTGTAAGATGAGGTTCTCTTAAAGCAGCAAATGTCCTGATTCTAAAAGCTGCCTTTAAGAAATTCAGACTTCTTAAAAAGCTCCGGTGTAAGCGGGAGCTTTTTTTGATTTATAATATGTTTAAAACCAACACTAATTTTTATTAAGAGTAAAATAAAGTCCTAAGTTTATGTAATACTTTAAAAGCACGTTTTATGATACGACTATTACTTACATGCTGTATGATAACTATTAGCAGCATTGCTATTGCCCAGGATATACACGCGGTGCAGGAATAGGATACAGCATTGCCTTTTAATCCTAAAAATCCGGGAGTGCACGACCCCGTAATGGCAAAAGAGGGCGATACGTATTACGTTTTTGGTACCGCTAAAGGCATCAGTACCATGTACTCTAAGATTTAATGAACTGACGCAGGTTAAACCGGTTTTCGACAAATTGCCGGTATGGACAAAAGAGGCCCTGCCCACATTTAACGGAGATATATGGGCACCCGATATTTTTTTTATAAAGGCAATTACCATATTTTTTATGCCTGTAATGCCACTCCTGGTAAGCCGGATGCTGCCATTGGCCATGCAACTACACCCACACTTAACCCTGCCAGCCCCAAATTTAAATGGACAGACCACGGTAAAATAGTACAGCCTGTCTTAACCCGTGACCTTTGGCAGGCAATAGACCCTAACATAATTGTAGACGAAAAGGGTATTCCATGGTTTATTTTCGGTTCGTTTTGGGATGGTATAAAAGCTGTAAAAATGGCCGATGATATGATGAAATTAAAGTGGCCCGAAGAGTGGTATACTATAGCCCGCCGCCCAAGCACACAAAAACTCTACAATTATGGGCTTGAAGACAGCCAGATAGAAGGTGCTTTTGTATACAAACATGGCGAGTACTACTATCTTTTTGCCTCTTTTAATATGTGCTGCCGCGGAGTAAATAGTAATTACCATGTAGTTGTGGCCAGGTCAAAATCTGTAACGGGGCCGTACCTCTACAAAGCCGGTTTCTCTATGATGGATGGTAACGGAACCGATTTTGCCATAGGCGATGGTAAAAAATGGGCTGCATTGGGGCACAACTCGGTATATAATGTAGATGGTAAAGACATCTTTGTTGCACACGGTTATTCTATTCCGGATAATGGTGCTTCTTAACTTATTGTAACTGAACTTAAATGGGATGCTAACGGCTGGCCTGTTATAGAAATTAAGTAGCACAATAATTTAATTACATGCAAAACCCCATAGCTTATTAGTTATGGGGTTTTCGCTTTATTGTTTTGGGCGTGCCGCTTCACGGTGTTACGCGCCGGGATGCATTAATGCATCTGCTATATACAGCAGGATTTATATTATTAGTATAGTCCGTAAACAAAAAGAGCTGCCCGTGGGCAGCTCTTTCGCAAAAGGATATTTTGATTATTATTTTTTAAGAATCTTAAGTTCTTTAACAGCATTGCCTGTTGTAACCCTTACGGTATAACTTGCAGCTTGTAGTGTAGACATATTAAGTTTACCACTTGTTTTGTTCCACTGTACATTTAGCACAAGTTTGCCATGAAGGTCATACACCTCAATGTTAGAAATAAGGTTAGACGATTCTATAGTTAACTCGGTGTCAACCGGGTTAGGATAGTATTTAAATACATCTTTAGTAACTTGCTTCACACCTAATACTACGTTAATAGTTACAGCAAGTGTTTCCTGGCTTGTACAGCCGTTTACCGTTTGTGTAGCATAATAAGTAGTACCGTTAGTAAGTACTGTTCCTGCAGTAAGCGGGGTGTCGCTCACTACATCTGCCTCTGTAGCATACCATACAATGTTTTCGCCTGTTGCAATAACAATGTCCTCTATCGTAGCATCTTCGGCAACAGTAACGCTAACCGTTTGTAAAGCATCGCCTGTAGGTGCCGGTGTAATATTAATAGTTACACTTACCGCAATCCTTGGGCTTTCGCATGAGTTAGCTGATTGTGATACATAATATGTACCAGATTCAAGAACCTCTGTAGAAACTAAAACCGTTCCGCCGGTCTCGTTAGCATACCATAGCAAACCTGTACCTGTAGCAGTAAGATCTGCAACTGTACTTCCTGCACAATGTGTTTGGTCTGCTGCCGTAGGAACTGTTACAGTAGTTATAGTTACCATTACTGCTGTTCTTGCACTTTCGCATGCATTTAATGTTTGCGTTACATAGTAAGTGCCTGTAGATAATGAAGCTGTGTCAGCCAGAACTGTTCCGCCTGTAGCAGCGTCATACCATTTTACATCTGTTCCATCTGCTGTAAGCTCTGCAACTGTAGCACCAGTACAAAAGCCCTGGGCATCTACTACTAAAGCAGGCGTGGTGTTAATTGTAATACTTACAGCAGTCCTAACACTCTCACAAGCATTAAGCGTCTGTGTTACGTAGTATGTACCTGTAGCAAGTACCGCAGTGTCAGCTAAAACTGTACCACCTGTAGCAACATCATACCACGCAAGGGCAGTTCCTGTAGCAACAAGATTATCTACTGTAGCACCTGCACAATATGTTTGTGCTTGGGCGGTAGGAGCGATCGTAGTGTTAATAGTTACAATTACTGCAGTTCTTGTGCTTTCGCAAGTATTAACCGTTTGCGATACATAGTAAGTACCAGACTCAAGAACATCAGTAGTAGCTAAAGCAGCACCACCTGTCTCACCGGTATACCATGTAAGAGCTGTACCTGTAGCAGTAAGATCTGCAACTGTACTGCCAACACAATGTGCCTGATCATCTGCTGTAGGAGCAGTTGCCACTGTTACCGTTACAGTTACCGCAGTCCTTGTGCTTTCGCAAGCATTCAGCGTTTCAGTAACATAATACGTGCCTGTAGAAAGTGAAGCTGTGTCAGCTAAGGCCGTTCCGCCGGTCGCATCAGCATACCACTGTATAGCAGTGCCAGTAATGGTAAGATCATCTACTGTTGCACTATTACAGAAAGCCTGGGCTACTGCAACCGGAGCTGTTGTAGTATTTATAGTTATGCTAACCGCAGTCCTAACACTTTCGCAAGCGTTAAGGGTTTGTGTTACATAATACGTGCCTGTAGCAAGCATTGCATTATTAGCTAAAGCTGTACCACCTGTAGCAACATCATACCATGCAAGGGCTGTTCCTGTAGCAACAAGATCTTGTGCTGTAGCGCCTGCACAATATGTTTGTGCTTGTGCAGTAGGAGCGGTGGTAGTGTTAATAGTTACGCTTACTGCAGCTCTTGTGCTTTCGCAGTTGTTAACCGTTTGCGATGCATAGTAAGTGCCAGACTCAAGAACCTCAGTAGAAGCTAAAGCTGTACCTCCGGTTTCGTTAGCATACCATGTAAGAGCTGTACCTGTAGCAGTAAGTTCTGCAATAGTAGTGCCAGCGCAATATGTTTGAGCGGTAGCTGTAGGAGCTGTTACCACAGTTACGGTTACCGTTACCGCTGTCCTTGTGCTTTCGCAAGCATTCAGCGTTTCAGTAACATAATAAATACCTGTAGATAGAGAAGCTGTATCGGCAAGAGCTGTACCACCAGCAGCATTAGCATACCACTGTATTGCTGTGCCTGTAATAGTAAGGTCATTTACCGTGGCACTGTTACAGAAAGCCTGGGCTACTGCAACCGGAGCAGGTGTAGTGTTAATAGTTACCGCAACAGTTGTTCTTACACTCTCGCAAGCGTTAAGGGTTTGTGTTGCATAATAAGTACCTGTAGCAAGTACCGCAGTATTAGCTAAAGCTGTACCACCTGTAGCAACATCATACCATTTTATTTCTGTTCCTGCAGCTGTTAAACTTGTAACAGTTGCACCTGCACAGAAAGTTTGTGCCGATGCTGTAGGAGCCGGAGTAGTGTTGATGGTTACAGCTACCGAAGCACGTGGGCCTTCGCAGCTGTTCAAAGTTTGAGATACGTAATAAGTACCGGTAGCCAGTGTAGCTGTAGTAGCTAAAGCTGTTCCGCCTGTAGCATTGCTATACCATTTTAGTAAGGTACCACTTGCAACAAGGTTGCTTACAGTTGCACCAGCGCAATATGTTTGAGCAGCAGCTGTAGGAGCATTTACCACAGTTACCGTTACCGCTACTGCTGTCCTAACACTTTCGCAAGAGTTTAGCGTTTCAGTAACATAGTAAGTACCTGTAGATAGCGAAGCTGTATCAGCAAGGGCTGTTCCGCCTGTTGCAGCAGCATACCACTTAATGTCTGTACCTGTAATTGTTAGCTGTGCTACTGTCGCACTGTTACAGAAAGTCTGGGCTACTGCAACCGGAGCAATTGTAGTATTTATAGTTATGCTAACCGCAGTCCTAACACTTTCGCAAGTATTAAGGGTTTGCGTTACATAATAAGTACCTGTTACTAATGAAGCTGTAGGAGCTAAAGCTGTACCACCTGTAGCAACATCATACCATTTTACATCGGTTCCTGTAGCTGTTAAGCTTGCAGCTGTTGCGCCTGCACAGAAAGTTTGTGCCGAAGCTGTAGGAGCCGGAGTAGTGTTAATGGTTACGGCTACCGAAGCACGTTGGCTTTCGCAGTTGTTAAGCGTTTGCGATACATAATATGTTCCTGTAGCTAAAGTTGCTGTAGGGGCTAAAGCAGTTCCGCCAGTTGCAGTTGCATACCATTGTAATGAAGTACCGCTTGCAATAAGGCTGCTTACAGTTGTTCCGTTACAGAAAGTCTGGGCAGAAGCCACAGGAGCAAGTGTAGTGTTTATGGTAATCACTACCGCTGCACGCGGTCCTTCGCAGCTGTTAAGCGTTTGCGATACGTAGTAGGTTCCTGCAGACAATGGGGTTGTAGAAACTAAAGCTGTACCACCTGTAGCCGCAGTATACCACTGTAAACCTGTGCCTGTAGCTGTTAAGTTAGCTACTGTAGCACTGTTACAGAAAGTTTGTGGCGATGCTGTAGGCGCAGCAGTAGTGTTTATTATAACGCTTACTGCGGTTCTCACACTCTCGCAAGTGTTAAGTGTTTGCGATGCATAATAAGTGCCTGTAGCTAATGTAGCTGTTGTAGCTAAAGCTGTTCCGCCTGTAGCAGCAGTATACCATTTAACATCGGTTCCTGTAGCCGTTAAACTTGTAACGGTTGCGCCTGCACAGAAAGTTTGTGCCGAAGCTGTAGGAGCCGGAGTAGTGTTGATGGTTACGGTTACTGAAGCACGTGGACCTTCGCAGCTGTTTAATGTTTGCGATACGTAATAAGTACCGGTAGCTAATGTAGCAGTTGATGCCAGGGCTGTTCCGCCAGTAGCGGCAGCATACCATTTCAGGGCTGTGCCACTTGCAACAAGGCTGCTTACAGTTGTTCCGTTACAGAACGTTTGTGCCGACGCCGTTGGTGCAGCAGTAACGTTAACCGTTACTGTAACTACTGTTCTCGTGCTTTCGCAGTTATTTAATGTTTGAGAAACGTAATATGTTCCTGTAGATACAGATGCTGTAGAAGCTAAAGCTGTACCACCCGTAGCGGCTGTGTACCACTGTAAACCTGTGCCTGTAGCAGTTAAGTTTGCTACAGTAGCGCTATTACAGAATGTTTGTGCAGTAGCTGTAGGAGCAGCGGTAACATTAATTGTTACACTAACAGCAACCCTTACACCCTCGCAGCTGTTAAGCGTTTGCGATGCATAATATGTGCCTGTAGAAAGCGAAGCGGTAGAAGCTAAAGCTGTACCGCCTGTAGCCGTAGTATACCACTGTAAACCTGTGCCTGTAGCCGTTAAGTTAGCCACGGTAGCACTGTTACAGAAAGCCTGTGCAGCAGCCGTAGGAGTCGGAGTAGTGTTTATTACAACAGCTACTGCAGTTCTTGTGCTTTCGCAGGTATTTAGTGTTTGAGAAACATAATAGGTTCCGGTAGCCAGTGTAGCAGTGCTTGCTAACGCTGTACCGCCTGTAGCATTAGAATACCACTGTAAAGCTGTACCTGTAGCAGTAAGGCTGCTAAGTGTAGCACCTGCGCAGAAAGTTTGTGCACTTGCCGTTGGAGCCGGCGTGACAGGGTTAATAGTAACCGCAACAGCTGTTCTTACACTTTCGCAGGTGTTAAGCGTTTGCGATACATAGTAAGTACCTGTAACTAATACGTCTGTTAATGTTAGTGCGGTTCCTCCTGTAGCAGTAGCATACCATTGTAATGATGTTCCACTTGCAGCAAGGCTGCCTGCTGTTGTACCATTACAGAAAGTCTGTGCTGTTGCTGTAGGAGCCGGAGTAGTACTAATAGTAACCGCAACAGCTGTCCTTGTGCCTTCGCACGAGTTAAGTGTCTGCGATGCATAATAGGTGCCTGTAGCCAATGTTGTAGTTGATGCTAAAGCGGTTCCGCCTGTAGCAGCACCATACCATTGTACTGCAGTTCCTGTAGCTGTTAAGCTTGCCACAGTTGTACCAACACAGAAAGTTTGTGCCGATGCCGCAGGGGCAGGAGTTGTATAAATTGTAACTGCAACTGCTGTCCTTGTACTTTCGCACGAGTTAAGCGTTTGCGATACATAATAGGTACCCGATGATAATGTAGCCGAAGTAACTAAAGCCGTTCCGCCGGTTGCAGCAGTATACCATTTTAAACCGGTACCATTCGCCGTAAGGCTGCTCACGTTTACACCGTTACAGAAAGTCTGTGCCGATGCTGTAGGAGCCGGAGTTGTGTTTATTGTAACCGCTACTGCTGTTCTAACACTCTCACAAGTGTTAAGCATTTGCGATACATAGTATGTACCTGTTTCTAATGTTGCGGTTGATGCTAAAGCAGTTCCGCCTGTAGCATTTGCATACCATTGTAATGATGTGCCACTTGCAACAAGGCTGGCAACTGTTGTTCCGTTACAGAACGTTTGTGCCGATGCTGTAGGAGCGGCAGTAGTGTTAATAGTAACAGCTACTGTAGCACGAGGGCCTTCACAGGTATTTAATGTTTGAGATACGTAGTAGTTTCCGGTAGAAAGTGTAGCAGTTGATGCTAAGGCTGTTCCGCCTGTAGCAGTACTGTACCACTGTAAACCTGTTCCTGTAGCGGTTAAGCTGGCAACAGTTGTTCCAACACAGAAAGTTTGTGACGAAGCTGTTGGTGCAGGAGTTGTGTTAATAGTTACTGCAACCGCTGTCCTCGTACCCTCACATGTATTTAACGTTTGAGATACGTAGTACGTTCTTGTAGTAAGTACCGCTGTAGATGCTATAGCTGTACCACCCGTTGCAGTAGTATACCACTGTAAACCTGTTCCGGTAGCTGTTAAACTTGCGGCTGTAGTACCATTACAGAAAGTTTGAGCCGATGCAACAGGGGCAGGGGTTGTATTAATAGTTACCGCAACGGCTACCCTTGCACTTTCGCACGAGTTAAGCGTTTGCGATACATAATAAGTACCTGTAGCTAAAGTTGCTGTAGCTGTTAAAGCAACACCGCCCGTAGCTGTTGAATACCATTTTAATGCGGTACCATTCGCCGTAAGGCTGCTAACTGTAGCACCATTACAGAAAGTCTGTGCCGATGCTGTAGGTGCAGTAGTTGTAGTATTGATCGTAATAGCAACTGCTGTCCTTGCGCTTTCGCACGAGTTAAGTGTTTGCGATACATAGTATGTTCCTGTAGATAACGTTGTGTTAGCTGTAAGAGCTGTACCGCCTGTAGCTACATCATACCATTGCGTTGCTGTACCACTGGCAACTAAGTTGCTTACAGTTGCACCATTACAAAACGTTTGTGCAACTGCTGTAGGTGCAGTAGTCGTGTTTATAGTAACTGCTACTGCAGCACGTGGGCTTTCGCATGAGTTAAGTGTTTGCGATACATAATAGGTTCCTGTAGCAAGAGTTGCAGTGGTAGCTAAAGCTGTTCCACCTGTTGCAGTACTGTACCACTGTAAACCTGTGCCTATAGCTGTTAAGCTTGCAGCAGTTGTGCCAACACAGAAAGTCAGAGCAGATGCTGTTGGTGCAGGAGTAGTATTAATTGTTACCGAAACACTTGTTCTTGTGCTTTCGCACGAGTTAAGAGTTTGCGAAACATAATAAGTCCTTGTTGTAAGTGTAGCTGTAGCAGCTAAAGCCGTACCACCTGTGGCAGCAGTATACCATTGCAGGCCTGTGCCTACAGCAATAAGGTTGCTTATAGTAGCGCCGGGACAAAATGTTTGTGCCAATGCTGTAGGGGCTGTTGCATTGTTTACCGTTACAGCAACACTTGTTCTTGTACTTTCGCACGAGTTAAGTGTTTGCGAAACATAGTACGTACCCGATGCTAACGTAGCTGTAGTAGCTAAAGCAGTACCACCTGTAGCTGTAGTATACCATTTTAAGGCTGTACCTGTAGCGGCTAAGTTTGCAACAGTTGCACTATTACAAAATGTTTGTGCCGATGCTGTTG
>Ga0247806_10000693_pt1 | contig 19335 bp, 17 predicted proteins | sample UWRJL059202B1_FD_179935 | JGI IMG/M metagenome (GOLD analysis project Ga0247806, IMG submission 179935) | Plant litter microbial communities from Arlington Agricultural Research Station in Wisconsin, United States - UWRJ-L059-202B-1 | ecosystem: Environmental > Terrestrial > Plant litter >... | reverse complement strand
CCTGCCCCGTTTGATATTGAGGCTGATTTGTTTATTCTGAAATTCGATAATAACGGTACCCGTTTATGGGCCACTTACTATGGCGGCGTAGCGTTTGAGGCACCCGCCGGAATTGTTTGCGATGCCAATGGAAATGTCTTTATTACAGGTCATACCTTCAGTACGGCTGATTTCCCTTTCCAGGATGCAGGCACCTATTTTCAGGATGCATCTTTTGGAAACTCGGCGGTAATTATCCTGAAGTTCGACAATGCCGGCAATCGGCTGTGGGCAACAGGTTACGGCGGTTCTGACGGGGGACAGTTCGGCGGCAATATAGCCATTGATCCCAATGATAACATTTTCGTAACAGGCTTTACTGAAGCTACCAATTTCCCGTTACAAGACAACGGCACGTATTTCGATAATTCCTTCAATGGGGGAGTAGATGATGAATTCATACTCAAGTTCGACAATGCCGGAAATCGCTTATGGGGCACTTATTTTGGCGGCAATGGTAATGATCTGAATATGGCAATCGCGAATGATCTGACATCTGTAGACAACTGCGGAAACGTTTATCATTGCTTCGTTACCTTCTCTTCTGATATGCCGGTTCTGGATGCAGGCGGGTATTTCGACGATAACTTATCCGGAATGCTGGATGCGTATGTTGTCAGCTTTACAAATGACGGAGCGTTGCTTTGGTCATCCTACATTGGCGGATCGGACTTTGAATTTCACGTTGCTTCTGAAGTGGATGAAGATTTTAATCTTTATCTGTCGGGTCACTGGTACAACGGCACAGCCAGCCTGTTGAACGATCCTGGTAACGGCGCCTATTTTGACGGAGTGACTGGAAACAATGGGTTTGTCTTTAAATTCGCAGAGACTCCTGTGTACACGCCTGAAACTACTGCTTCATGTAATTGCTCGGGCAGTGCTGCTGTACATGTAACCGGGCTCACAGGACCTTACACGTATGAATGGAGTACAGGCCAGGTAACTACGAGCAGTGAACAATCTGACAGTCTTTCCAACCTTTGCCCTGGAGCCTATTGGGTATTGGTTTCCGGCTGTACCGGATCAGATACGGTTCACATGACCGTCGAAGCAATGGCATCGGCTTATACGATTGAAACAGTCACGACGTGCGGATGCTTCAACAGCGCGATCATTAGCACAGCTTCGGGTAATGCTCCCTACACCTTTGAATGGAGCGATGGAACAACCGTCACAACAAATGCATCTTCAGATACACTTGTAAACCTTTGTCCCGGTGATTACTGGGTTACGGCTTCGAGCTGCGGGGCACCGGATACAACGATCCAGATAACCATCCAGGCTGCACAGCCTGTTTATGCTGCTCCTGAGGTTACTGTCAGCTGCAATTGCACAGGAAGTGCAGTTGTGGGGATTTCAGGTGTGCCGGGACCGTACACTTATCATTGGAACAATGGGGAAACGGTGACAACTGATTCGGAGACCCACGCTATACAAAACCTGTGTGCAGGAAACGGCTGGGTAGAAATGACAAGCTGTAGCGGTGTGGATACCCTTTTCTTTACGCTGGATTCGATCCCGCCTCCGACTGCTGAGTTTACCGTATCAGATACTTCACTTTGTGCAGGCAATTGCATCACATTTACGGCAATGCCTTTAGTCGGAGCGACTTATAACTGGAATTTCGGCAATGGCGAAATAGCATCAGGAACTAATCCTGTTCATTGTTACAGTACCGCAGGAAATTATTCCGTTTCCTTATCCGTCAGTCGTGCCGGCTGCACCGTAAACAATACAGCTTCCGGGCATATCAATGTCCATCCTGTACCGGTTGCCAGTTTCAGTGCGGATCCATCTGCGGTTGCGATGAGCCAGCCTGAAGTACAATTTATAGATCAGTCTTCCGGAGCCACAACCTGGCGCTGGGATTTTGGCGACGCACTTCACAGTCAGAGTGACGAGCCGGATCCGTTATATACGTATGCAGCAATAGGCAATTACATCGTCGTGCTGGTAGTGGCGAATGAGTTTCAATGCAGTGATACGGCCAGTACCGCTATCGTTGTTTATGACGATTTTGCTTTTTATGTCCCGAATGCATTCACACCGGATAACGCTGGAACGAACAACAACTGGTCGCCACAGGGAGCCGGCGTTGATCCTACAGGCTATAGCCTTTCCATTTTCAACCGCTGGGGCGAGCTTATCTGGGAAACAGGAACATGGGGCGAAAGCTGGGATGGAACCACGGAAGGAGGAAATTCACCCGATGGTGTCTATACCTGGACGGCACGCGTGCTCGTAAAATCAATGCCGGTGGAATACAACGGGTCGATTACGCTGATTCGCTAATGCCATGTCTATGCCACAACCATTACAAGCCAGGAAATTTCTGACCCGCAATGTAATTCAGAAAGGATGTAGCAAGTTTTACTTGTGTAAGTCGTGCAATACTTCAATGAACACGGCGAAAGCAACTGGAATTCGTTCGGGCTTCACGGGTAACTGATTGGATAACTGCCCACCAGATAGCACACAGTTATCGTTTAAGGGCCAATTTCGATCAATTAGCTAATCACCTATAGCGATGCCAATACGCTTTCCAAATTGTTCATGGACATTTTATATCCTTCCGTGAAGCCCATTTCAATCATCTTCTCCATGCGTTCAAGGGATTCATTGTAAATGGAAATATTCACTTTTGTCGTTCCGTTTTGTTCGCTAAACGTGTAGTCCCATTCAGAACCCGGCAATTCAAGGTTTTCGTCCTTGTCTGCAAATGCATTGAATAGTTTGAAATTGGTTTTTGGACTGATGGATGTATATTTCTGAACTGCCCAACGTTCCTGCCCTTCCGGACTTACCATCGCATAAAATCTGCGCCCGCCAACTTTAAAATCCATCCATTTTGTTTTGGATGTCCAGGGTTTGGGTGCCACCCATTGGTCAAGGATTTCAGCTTTTGTAAATGCATCCCACACGAGCGACAGTTCCGCATCAAATTCTCTGGTTATCAATACTGTTTTCGCTGCTTTGTCAACGGTAAAATCAAATAGCAAATTGTTTTTCATTTTTATGGATTGATGGTTCATAAATTTATTGGTAGCAACGCCTACTTCGTATGCTGTTTTTTATTGCTGATAATACATTGTCAAGTTACTTAAATTGCGTTTCCCGGTTTTTTCTGAACTGGACCAACCAATTGTCAATTTAATTACGCAACTTATAGGTTGCGAATATATGCGCAACTTTTGAGTTGCGCAAATTTATTTTCAATGTATCTTATTCAAAGCGCCAAAACCAGGTTCAGATTCATCGACAATGCGCATGTATTCGATCTTTCCGAATAAGCGCAAAAAAATGCGGTCAAACTTATTTGATTGAGAGGCTGGGAGCAGCGAATAGGGAGAATCACCAAAGGGGCGATCATTGAAAACCCGCTTATCGAGAACCTGGGTTATTCAAACCACTAAAGACCAAATCATTCAAAAAGGCAATGATTTCGTTTTCTTCTTTCGTGTCACCAAAATCGGTGAGTGAAGGCAAATGATTCATAAAGAAATTTTGAAAATGTGCCATTTCAATAATCGTAGAGGCCAGCGATTTCGGGTATTTGTAGGTTGGATTGCATGCCGAAATAATGTTTCCAATAACTGCACAAAGATCTTTGTACGGTTTAAAAAACTGTTGCTGATTATCTTCTCCAACCTGTTTTGTAAGGTATGCTTTCGACCCTTCTGAAATGATAATCTGATGCAGCAAGCTTTCATTGATGTGACTTGTTTCTTCGTCATCTGCAACAGCGGTTGCCAACAGATTAATTACACGCTTTAGCTTGACGGACGGATCCGCGATATTGTTGGTGTGGAAGCTGATCTGAAATGCGAGCCAACCCCAGTACCAGGCTGTTAAGTAGACGAGCAACTTGTGCTTGTTCTCAAAATAGCGGTAAATACCAGCTTCAGTTGTACCAATTTTAAGGGCCAGTTTCTTGAAGGTAAACGCTTCAAAGCCTGTTTCGTAAATGAGTTCTACACTGTTTTTCAGGATATTTCTGCCCAAAGTTGAATTTTCGGGATTACGTAAGAACAAAGCCTCATTCATTTTTATTTGCAACTGTAGCTTCATCGGAGCAGGGTTTACTTTCGTTAAACAAAGTAACAAAGCTAATAAAAGTATTTATACTTTTTTAATTGATAGTATTGCTATCATTTAAAAAACTATTTCTATCTTCGCAGTGAACTTAAAATTCAGTTATGCTGCTCAAAAAACAAATCCCCGCATCCTACATACTGAACAAGGTGAAATACGATTTGGTTTATGTGCTGATTGTATCCTTCTCCGTTCTTCTGATCACTGAAAAGTATCAAAAACTACTTCCCGAAATGCCATTAACAATTCCCGCATTTATCGGGACGGCCATTTCAATTCTCCTTTCTTTTAAGTTAAGTCAATCTTACGACAGGTGGTGGGAGGCACGGAAAGTATGGGGAGCCATTGTAAATGATTCGCGCAGTTTTGTCGTTCAGCTGCAAACCCTGACTTCCGATGGTAACGATTCAATTATTAGGAAAATCGCGTTCAGACAAATTGCCTGGTGCTATTGCTTGGGTCAAACACTGAGAGGGTTAAACCCAACAGAGAATTTAGATCAGTTCCTTTCTCCCGAAGACCTGAAAGAGCTGCAACAACACCAAAATAAACCCCTGGCATTGATCCAGTTAAACGGAAAGGACCTGAAGCGTCTGAAAGAAGCCAATCAGTTAGATGTATTTGCGCAGGTACAGCTTGACGATACACTGGTCCGATTGTGTGATTCTCAGGGAAAAGCTGAACGCATAAAATCAACCGTTTTTCCGGTGACCTACAGCTTGTTTCTGCATGCGATCATTTACCTGTTTGTAATTACACTTTCCATTTCGTTAAAAGACATTGGCGCCATATTTGAAATCCCTTTGTTGATGCTGATTTCTGTTGCATTCCTGTTGTTGGAAAAATCGGCAACGCACATGCAGGATCCATTTGAAAACAGACCTACGGATACTGCTGTGACCGCCATTGCGAGAACCATTGAAATAAACATCAAGCAACTCTTAAAGGAAAAAGCTGTTCCACAGCCTTATCAAGCTGAAAAGTTTTATTCATTATAAATTCTAAAAACCAAATAAAATGAAAACCTTAACAAAAGAAATGCAGGCAGCCATCACGCCTTCAATGGCTTTAGAACTTTTAAAAGAAGGAAATAAAAGGTTTGTAAGTAACCTGAAAGTGAACCGGAACTTGTTGCAACAAGCTAATGAAACATCGGACGGACAACACCCGTTTGCAGTAATTCTGAGCTGTATTGACAGCAGAACTTCGGCCGAATTAATTTTTGATCAGGGCCTTGGGGACGTTTTCAGTGTTCGTATAGCCGGGAACATTATCAACGAAGATATTCTGGGTAGTATGGAATTTGGCTGTAAAGTAGCCGGCTCAAAAATCATTGTAGTGCTTGGACATACCAAATGCGGAGCAGTAAAAGGTGCTTGTGATCATGTTGAAATGGGAAATCTGACAGCGTTGCTGACAAAAATAAGGCCTGCTGTGGACGGTGAAACAGCCACCAAAGAAAACCGCAATTCAGGCAATGCTGAATTCGTGGAAAATGTTGCAACAATCAATGTAAAACGAACTGTCAAGGCAATCATGGAGCGCAGTACAATCCTCAAAGAAATGATTGAAAGCGGAGAAATCGGCATCGTTGGAGGAACGCACGATATTACCACTGGTGAAGTAAGCTTTTATGCTGACACAATGCGCTTGGGTTTGTAATGAATTGAACAAGCTCAGTGAATATGCCTTGTCATTCCTGATACATTCTGTAAGCGGTTTCACGTGTTGGTGAAACCGCTTTTACAAATCAGGTTTGAACATGCACCAGCGAATTGTTTTAAAAAGCAATCCTTCGCTTTTGCAGTTTATAGGCATCCCCAGGAAATACTTGGATGTTCCCGGTTACGCTTATTTGTTCTCTGCAATCAATTTGACGATGCTTGAATTGAAGTGAGAGAGGTCGGGTCCCAACGCTGCAAAAAATTCCACATCCGCATTTTCTATGGCAATGAGCGCCTTTCTGAATACGATTTCACCTTCGGCGGTTAATCGGATGGTTTTCGCCCGGGTGTCCGTCGGATGTTCATGGCGTGTGATGAATTTTTTCTCTTCTAGTGTTCTCAGGACTTTGGAGACCATCATTCTATCGGCATTCCCTTGATTGGCAATGTCGATTTGGGTAACCGCATCACTTTCTCTGGAAAGCCAGGCCAACGCAGCCAGCAAAACAAATTGTGTCTGCGTAAGATCCAGCGGATCCAGCACTTTTTTCTGTTTTCGTTGCCAGAGAAGCATGAGTTGCCCCAACAGATATCCCGGGCTATCATTTGGACTTTTAAAATGAAATTCAATTTTTTCAGACATATTCCTGTTGAAGCATTTGTGATGAAATCAGCTTGAAATCAGTTTCTTTAATTTCAAAGAAACCAAAACGAAATGGATAACCCCAGCTTTTTTTGTTTGGAATAAAATCCAATGTTTCAATCAAAGGTAAAATAGAAACTTCTTTGGCCGGCAGGAATTCAATGTTTCTCCTGGATGGACAGAAGTCTTCCGATACCCGGAATTGGTATATTTCGTCATCGATTACTCTTCCAATGGCTGTAAACTGTTGACATGTATCAGTTTTTCCCATCGTTTGTTTCCCTGAATAATAGATAATAAAGTCACCTTCAGACATGCGTTTCAAGGGATGTGATTTTCCGTGACAGGCTTGTGCGAAACCGGCAGCAACACCTGATTTTACGTGATCTTTGGAGGCAACGATCATCCAATATTTTGTAGCTCGCATATCCATAGGATAATCAGTTCGCTTGCAGAAATGTAATTGCGTAGCCGTCAGGATCTTTTACCATAAGCGCTTTTCCGAAAGGCGTATCCAGGATGGGGCCGGGGAGTGTTACCTGCATTTCAGTCAGTCGGGTCTGTAAATCTTCAATTTTTTCATCAATTGCAAACCACAAAGAAGCGCCAACTCCCAATTCTTTTCCATCCAGGTTCCCGATTGGTTTCCGGATCGCAAAACTCGCCTCGCCTTGGTTGTATTTAAAAACGCAGGCATCCGGGTTTGTCATTTCGGCCATTTCAAATCCCAGTTTGTTCGTGTAAAAATCTTTGGAAGCTTCTAAATCTCTTACCTGGAGAGAAGCAAATTCTAATTTTCTCATAGTACTTTGTTTTATTGTTGTCGCAAATATAGTAATTACGACAACAATAAATTGATTTCCCGAAAAATATTTTGATTGTATATAGAATTCGAGTGTTTGTCCATAGCAGGTGGTTAAGCCGCAGACAAGCCAGGTTAGAAAGGTGATTTTCATGGCTGCAACTAAGGGGAATTATTTTAAAGATGAAAGAATTAACCTGTTTTTTTGCTTACAGGCAACTTATTCTTTTGAGGACGGTAACTAGAGAAACAATTTAATATTTCACATTATGAAAAACCTTCATCTTTTTCTTCTATTCCTGATGGGCATCACCCAGCATGCCGTGAGCCAGACGGTAACAGGGGTAATGACGCAAATTCCCTGTAACAACGATGGTATTTATACTGTTACGACTTCGGGAATTCCGCTTCCAATTACGTATACGTATTATGTCGACGGCGCATGGATTGTGCATGCGAATGTAAATTCCGCAACAGACCAATTGACAAATGTTGGAATGTCTGCCAGTAACTTTATATACTGTAATGCATATGGTGGAAATGTAGGTGGGGGCACACAAAACAGCTACACGCCGGAATTTGCGTTCGCACTGGGCGGAACTTCTCCCACTTGCCCGGTTACATTGGGAACATTGACTGCTACCCAGGTAAGCGGAACTCCCGGGCCATTCAGTTACAGCTGGACAAACGCACAAACGCTCATTACTTATCCGGGAAATAATGCTGCGGCTCCGGCAGGACATTATGGGGTAGAGATCACCGATCAGACGACAGGCTGTGTGTTACAGATAAATGATACAGCAATTTATATCGAGCAACTTTCTACCGTTATGGCAGCGATACATCCAACAGCTGCCAATTGTACAAATGGTACGGCAACAGCGATTGCTTCGGGTGGCTTAGCCCCTTATACTTATCTTTGGGCCAATGGCGCAACAAGCGCAATGATAGATGGTTTGAGCCCGGGATATTATCCTTTGGTGGTTACAGATGCGCAAGGTTGTCAATCGAATTATTTAGGTGCTTACATTGAGCAGGCGACGCAAATTACGGTACATACAACCACAACCGATGCAACCTGCCTGCAGATGGATGGGAGTGCAATTGCATCCAGTACAGGAGGGGTTGCGCCGTATACCTATGCCTGGAGCAATGGTCAAACCGGCGGTACAGCTACCCATTTATCCGGGGGAAATTATTATACGGTCATTACTACAGATGCCAACGGTTGCCTGGGGCAGGGGAATGTTTACATAAGTACAAATACACCTGTCAATGTTTCAGTATCGAGTTCATTCAGTCAATGTGTTGCGCCAACGGGCTCAGCTGCTTTGTCTGTTTCCGGGGGAACAGCACCTTATACGTATGCGTGGATCTACAATCCTTTGTTGAGTGGTTCAACCCTTACGAATGTTGGACCGGGATCCTATTATTTTCGGGTAACGGATGCCGTCGGCTGCGTGAACATCGGATCTGTGTATGTTCCTCCGGTTAGTACGGTTTACGCGGAGATTGAGGCACCTGAAATCATTTGTCCGGCTACAACCGGCGTGTTAACGACAAATGTTAGCGGATCAAATGCACCGTTCACTTACCTGTGGAACAATGCGGAAACAACCGAAGCCATCAGCGGGGTGCCCGTGGGTGTATATACCTGTGTAATCACGGATGCGCTGGGTTGCTCAGTTACAAAATCGAAGGAATTAAATGTTATTTCTCCGTTGCAAGTAGGTGTTTCGACGGCGGGCGCAAGCTGTGTTTACAGTGCAGACGGATCCGCAAGCCCCATTGTCATCGGTGGTGTAGCTCCGTATACTTATGCATATTCAAACGGAACAACGACAGCAAACACAAACACGTTGGAAGTGGGGAGCTATTATCTAACCGTAGCAGATGCGAACGGGTGCAGCAAATCCACCTATTTTGCGATTGCGAATGACCATACCAGTGAGGACTGCTATTGTACGATCTCAGGGACGGTCTATGTGGACGGGAACGCGGATTGCGTGTTGAATACTGGTGAACATGGCGTTGAAGGTATCAGGATCCATTGTTCCGGTTTTGGTTATACTTTTACAAATGAAGATGGAAACTACAGCTTCCGCGTGCCAACAGGAACCTACACGATTTCTGAACAGGTGAATCCCTATTATCCTTTGTCTGCCTGCCAAAGCAACAGCAATGCAGTGAGTGTTGTGGCTGCTGCCGGTTGTAATACAGCTGTCAACTTTTCAAGTGGGATGATTGAAATACATGACCTGAAAATCACAACGGTAAACGCTACAATTCGTCCGATTCCAGGAAACGATTACCAGCAAAAAGTAATTGTAAAAAATTTGGGTACGATCACCGAATCCGGAATTCAACTCGGATACAAACATGATGGTCAGCTGTCTTTTGCAAATGCAAGCTCTCCGGACTTCGTGCAATTAAACAGCGCTGGGGCTCCGTATGCGTACAGCATACAGTCAGGTTTTCCTTCGCTGAGTGCCAATGGTACCGATGTAATGCTCTTAAATTTTAATACACCGACAAATATTCCGTTGGGAACAGCTGTTAATTTTTACGATACAGTTACAAATGTAGCCCCAATCGAAGTGAACTGGCTATTGGACAATACGCCCTGGAACAATGTGAGTGTATTGAACACAACGGTTATTGGTTCGTATGACCCGAATTACAAAGAAGTATCTCCGGCAGGCGAAGGTGCAGCCGGAATTGTTTCAATGGAAACCAAAGAATTTGATTATACGATTCATTTCCAGAATGAAGGAACCTATTTTGCACAAAACATTGTGGTGACCGATCAATTGGATGCCGATCTGGACTGGAGCACTTTTAAGCCGGGCTATTCGGATTACGAATACTCCACAACGATGAGCGAAACAGGGTTGATCACCTTCACATTTGCCAATATCAATTTACCCTGGAAAAACAGTTATGGCGATGTATTGAGTTCTGCATTGGTGAATTACAGTATCCAGCGTAAAACGACAACGCCGGTAGGAACTGAATTTACAAATACTGCGGATATCTATTTTGACTACAATGCACCGATCACGACCAATACAACACTCAACACCCTGGGAGAAAGTGTTGCAGGTGTTGATGAAATAGCACCGAATGACGTTGTTGGTATTACTGTCGATCTGTATCCGGTTCCTGCCAGCGATTACCTGAACATTCGCGTAAATAACCTGTCAAAAAGTGAATCTGCAACTGTAAGCATTATCGATTTGATGGGCAAGGTGGTCTTGTCTGACCAGGTTGATTTAAGCGCAGGTTCTACGCTCATTACTGAAAACCTGTCTAAGCTGATGACCGGAACTTACCTGACCCGCATTCAATTCGAAAACGGATCAGCCATTGTGCGGAAAATCGTTTTGTACAACGATTGATAAAATACACGATCGTACCGAAAAGCAGGACATTCCCTCTTCGGGATGACGCTAAAAAGGGGAAGTAGTATGCAGCTGCTTCCCCTTTGGCTTTTCCAGAAATCGTTAAGATGTGTACTTCAAAAAATAGCCGTCACTCTACGAGGTATTCTACATATCCTTCACCCTCAGAGCTTGTAGTCGTGTTAACGATCGTGTCCCGGGCCTTCAGGGTGCCATTGACATAAATCGCGACTTCGTACTGATCGATGGAAAAGGCATTGTCATAAAAACGCAGGCCGACCTTCGCTGCAAAGGGGAGGGAAGACACACTGAACTGGTAAGAGCCGTCGGCGAATTGCACGGAATCCGGCTCGATGACAAAGTCCCCGTTCCGGTTTTCGTACCGTACATTGATGATGTTTTCATCAATCGGCAGGATTGTATACCGGACAATGGTTGAGACCGTATTTTTTTTGTCATCCTTTTTACAGGAAGCAAAAACGAGCAGCAAAGCTGAAAGTGCAAGAACTATTTTCATCCTTATTTTATTAAAATCACATCAAGATACTTGAATAAGTACTTGTTCAGCAATTTGTTGCAAACATTAACATTTCCAGGATGCGGACGACAGGAAATGTATAAACACATCTGCCCAAGCTACTGAAAGTTGAAAACAGAAATCTGTTTTTTGTAAGGGCGTTGCTGATATTAAGTCAGTATGTCAGATTTGGATTACAACAGGAAAGATTTGGCTGAACAAGCTTTTAAACCATTCCAGACCTTTGCTGTAAAAACAAGAACAGATGAAAAGAATTTTAGTAACAGGAGCAACGGGCCATTTGGGAAGTGCGGTTATCGAAACCTTGCTGCAGGAAATGCCTTCGGAACACATTTCAATCCTCACGCGAAACGAAGCAAAGCGAGCGGCATTTGAGAATCGCGGATTCAATGCGTTTACCGGGAGCTATGCAGATCTGCCCTCGCTCAAACGCGCGATGCAGGATGTCGATACCGTCCTGCTGATTTCTTCCGGGGACCAGGGAGATCGTATGCAGGAGCATAAAAACGTCGTGGATGCCGCCCGGGAAATGGGCGTAAAGACGATTGCCTATACGAGCCGGTGCCTGCGCGATCCCGAATCATTGGCCAATCAATTGATGGTTGAGCATTTCGAGACCGAAGCATACATACTAGCCAGCGGACTGCAACACCTGTTTTTCAGGAATGTCCTGTACATGGATGCCATTCCGCAGTTTATAGGTGGAAATGCGGCCCTTGAAAATGGTATTTTTCTTCCGGCAGGTGCTGGAAAAGTTGCATTTGCGCTGCGCAGTGAAATGGGGGAGGCTATTGCGCATGTACTGCTGCACCTGGCGCCGGGCAATCAGAACTACAATTTTACAGGAAGCAAAACCTGGACTTTTCACGATGTCGCTTCTGCATTGACTGAGCTATCCGGCAAAGAGGTCAGGTACACGAATGTAAGCGAAGATGCTTTTTCGCAATTGATGGCGCAAAAAGGGATTCCTGAACACCAGATCCAGAAGATCCTGGATTTTGTGACGGATATCAGACAGGATCAGGAAGCCGACATTTACGGTGATCTGGAAGTCGCCCTGGGCCGAAAGCCAACCGAACTTCGGGAAGGTTTGAAAATAATCCTGAATTTGTAGTATTTTAGTATATGCATCCCAAAACACCACATCATTTCAACACCATTGCTGCGTATCACCGGTTCATGGAACTTCCGACGCCGGAACATCCTTTGGTGAGCGTCGTCCGGTTTGAAGAAATCCGGCGACATCCCGGAGGCGATTTAGCGAACACGATTATCCACGATTTCTATACGGTTGCCCTGAAAAAGAATTTCAACGGAAAAATGATGTACGGTCAGCAGGAATTTGATTTTGATGAAGGTGTGATGCACCTGATGGCTCCCAAGCAGGTACTGTCATTGCGCGCCGCATCTCCCGCGGATTTTGAACATACGGGGTGGCTTTTGTTGATCCATCCCGATTTTCTGTGGCACACTTCCCTGGCCAAAAAGATCAGGCAATATGCATTTTTCAACTACCATGTGCATGAAGCCTTGCACCTGTCAGAAAAAGAGGAACAGCTCGTGACGGGCATCTTCGAACAGATCTCCGCAGAATACCACAGCCGCATCGATGCGTCGAGCCAATCGGTCATCATTGCTCAGATCGAGCTGTTGCTGACGTATGTAGAACGGTTTTACCAGCGACAATTTGTAACGCGTAAAATGGCGAATCACCGTGTTTTGGAACAGTTGGAAACATTTTTAACTGATTATTTCGAAAGCAGCGACCTCGCTGAACAGGGGATTCCGTCCGTGCAGTTAGTTGCAGATCAATTGAATGTGTCGGCCAATTACCTGAGCCGGATGCTCCAATCATTAACGGGGCAAAGCACAAAACAGTTTATCCACGACAAACTGATCGCATTGTCGAAAGAAAAGCTGTCCACAACGCAGCTTTCTGTGAATGAAATTGCTTACAGCCTTGGCTTTGAGCATACACAATCATTCACGAAATTGTTTAAACAGCAAACCAATCAATCCCCGTTGGAATTCAGGAAGTCGTTTAACTAAAGTGAGATAAAGTGAACCCGGAAGTTACTGTCAGGCAGGTTAAATGTTTTGGTTTACAACATTGATAATGAATTATTCAGTTGTTATCATGTTAAGTATTCATTACCCATGTGATTCATTGAAAAATAGCTTTTGATTGTCATAAGCCAGTTTGGCCAATTGATAACCGGCCGGCGTTTCAACGGTCAGACTTTCGATTTCGGGAACTTCAAAGAACATCGGGTTTTGGCCGAATTTCTGTTTTTTGTTCCTGTTAAATGCCGCGCGGCTGAAAATATTGAATACGGTATCCTCGAAGATCACGAAATGGGGATCATTCCTGAGCGTGATTTTTGGATAATCACTGTTGTCATACAACCTTTTCTCAATCCGGGTAAGGCTCATCACTGAATCAAATTGCGAATATTCATCATTGAGCACGTAGTTGTAATAATGCGCAATGGCATTTTCGATCGTCTGGACCGAAAGCAAGGGATTGATGCATTGGGTCTGCATAAAATGTTCACCGTCCGTTTGGCTGAGTGCATGCGCAGTCATCCTGTCGGAAGTCAGCATTTCCTGAAGGATGCGTTCTGTGGTATCGTTTGACAGTGTTTCCGGGTTGGGTAAACCGATCAGGGAAACCTGTTTGTGATCGCCATACAGCTTGCGAACCTTTTCGGAATCCGTTGTAATCACAACGCGCTGGATCTCCGCAATGGAAAGCAGTTTTTCGATCATGAGCTGGAACAAAGGCTTTCCGCCGAATTCCTTGAAATGGACATCCGGTAAATAATAATTTGCATTTTCCTGGATGGTAATGAGTGCGGTAATGGCCGGTTTTTGCATGCGCTATCGTTTTGGGAACCAAGAATAGGCATTTTTATTGAAAATTTAGCCATAACGTTTCACCGACTTTCAGTAAATCCTATTTTTGTCGCAAACAACTTCCGGAAAACACAGGATAAATTGGCAATTGAAAACAACCGGAAAATCAAACATTTGTTGCAACTTGGGGGAAGATTCAGGTGCTGAGTCGGAATTTGACAAATAGAAAACAAACGATGCTTGGAATTATTTTCATCCTTCTGGTCTCAGCACTTTTACTTTGGGTGACGAAAAAGCAACAGCTGACGGTGCTCGGATTGCGGCCAACCCGGAATCAAATGAAACATTTCGCTTTCGGATTATTGGCATCCGCAGGAATTTGTGCGTGTTACCACCTTCTGAAGATGACATTTGCGGACAATCGCTGGATATTGAACCGCGACATGACTTTCCCGGCAGTAGCGGCGGGTATTTGGTGGACCTTGAAATCGGTGCTGTTTGAGGAATTGTTGTTCAGGGGAGCGCCGTTGTACTTGCTGATTGGAAAAATCGGGATGCGGAAAGCCTGCCTGATCTCCGCAGCAGCTTTTGGCGTGTATCACTGGTTTTCTTATGGCGCATTTGGGAATCCTGTACAAATGGCCTTCATCTTTGCAATGACAGGTATTTTTGGCTGGATGCTGGCCTGGGCTTTCGCAAAGACTCAATCGATGTATTTGCCCGTGGCGCTGCACCTGGGCTGGAACCTGTCGCACATCGTTGTGTTCTCCGCAGGTCCATTGCGAAAACAGCTTTTTGTTCCGGCCAATGACCATCAGCCAGAAGGACTGACTTCGCTGGTGATTTTCCTGTTTCAGATCATTGTGTTGCCGGTGTTGGTCTATTTGTATTTGAGGAGATTGCGTGTAGGCAAAACAGGTTATATGGAATGAAAATAATAACGCAAGCAATGGATAAGAAGGCAGCAAGTAATTTTAAGCGACTGGTTGGTATTTGGAAGACTTCCGGTTCTATGATATCCGGTTCGGATCAATTGACAGGTACGGACAGGTATGAATTGATCCTGGACGGAAACTACATTTTGCATACCGCAAATGTTAGATTAGGGGCGGAGAAGAGCGAAACCGTAGAGCTGATCAAACTGGAGAGCTCAGTTGATCACGCAAGCATGCATTATTTCAACAATAAAGGCGAAGATGGCAGCATGATTGGTTTTTTGGCCGGCGATGAATTCAGGATGGAAGGAAAAGAATTGAAGTTTGAAGGAACAATCAATGCTGAAAACACAAGAATCACCGGTAACTGGTACACGCAGTCAGCTGATGGGAAGTGGATCTGTTTGATGGATATACAGCTCGAAAAGTAATTGGCACCTGAAATGCAGTTTATAAATGTATGGCATCCCGCGAAGAGCCAATTTCGTCTCCCAACTTGCTGCCGTTCTGTGCGGAGATCATTTTTTCCCGCTCGGTACGCGTCATGGTCCTGCTTTTAGGAAAGATAATCGGGGAGACGAGGTAAAACCAAAGGATGGGAATCAGCGCATTCAAAAGGATATTTATTGTTTTGTTTTGCTTGGACAGGATGTTGCTTTTTGTGATTTTCAAGCTTGTAAAGATCGTCAGTAACAAGTAAGCGGTCACGGCCAGGAGGTAAAATGTCATGGGTTAAAGATATTGAATTATTGGACTATTTTTACTTTTAGGCAATTTTTCAAATCTATGTTGAGAACCTTATTTTTCCTGTTATTAGTCGTTGCAGCACATCCTGCGCTCAGCCAGAAGATTTGCGGCACGGTCTATTCCACTGAATCGGTATTTATTCCTCTGGTCCGGGTGGATTTTGTTTGGGGCAATGACACAATTTTTACAACCTATACGGATTCACTCGGGAAATTTGAATATTGCGATGTTCCGGCGGCAGGAAAACTGTCCGTAAAAGTTGCCAAACGCAGGTTTTTCAGCAGGATAGAAGCATTTGAGATTGATAGCCTGATCTCTGATTATATAGTTGATTTCAAGTTGTATAAGTCCTGTGACCTACAGGTTTGTCCAGCTGCCGTTTTTGAAATCGATAGGCATAGAAAAATACAGCAGCTTGAGATAGCAGACCTCACGGAATTATTCGAAGCATATCCAACGCTTTGCCTCAAAACGGTCGTCGGACTTTATCCCGGGGAAGCTGAAAAACTAGCAGGAAAGCGAATCAGGACCTTTCGGAAAACACTTCTTGAAAAAGGAGTAGACATTCGCCGGATCCACTTCTCTGCGGAGCATGTGTATACGCATCCGCCGGAATTATCCGGGAACATAGCTACGCTGCCCAGCAACTACCAGCCGAATATTTCTTTGCTGGTACAGTCCATGGAATGTGACTGCGAGTAAGTTTTTTGAAAATCAGTCAGCTCAAAAAACAAAATTGAAAGAAACATTGTACAGCAGTCCGCGCAGATCGCGGTTGTCCTTGTAGGGCAGGAAATAGCCGACTTTGTTATCGATCAGGAAATACTTGTTCTTGAAAAGCTCCAGCCCGAGGAAAGGATTGATGAACCACGAAGCCGAGCGTTGTTCTTCACCCGTGAGGATGTAAACGCCGGCATTGAAGCTGGTATACAGATTCAGGAACTTGCGCTGTCCGCGACCCATGCGGCGGGAATAAAAATCCTGTCCGAAGGCAAAAAGGTAAGCTTCGTTGACCAGTGTTTTCGTGTCGTAGTTTTTGTAAAGGCCGAGGATTCCGTAAGATTTGCCGGTGTTGAACATGTATTTGAGGCTGACGCCATGCATGACGGAAGGTGTAATACCGGCTTTGGGCTGTTCCACCCACAGATGCGAATATTCAACGCCCGGCATATTGACCCAGGAGCTGCTGTAATCCATCGTGGAATTAGATTCTTCTCGGAACTCCAGCTGCACGAAATTGTAGCGGCTGCCATTCGTGTATTCGGCAAGTTTGGCCTGGGCCAGGTAGATGGCTTTTTCTGTTTCGAGCATTTTTTCGCGGTAACCCAGGTAGCTGGCGCGTGCGTTGCTGTCTGCATAAACGGCCAGCGTGCGGTAAGTTTCCAGTTGCTGTTGTAGCTGGACGATTTCATCCCGCAATTTGGCCATTTCCGGTTCAAAGGAAACCATGCCCGTCTTTTCCAACGATACATAACCCCAGCTGCGGTATTCAGCAACGAGCTTGTCTAACACGGCCTGCTCGGCGTACAGGTCAATCTCGAGCAGGTATTTCATCCGGTTGTATTTCACGGGTTTCAACTGGTTGGCCGACAGGAAGGCTTCGATTTTTTTTTCGGTTGTACCGAGATCGTTGACCGTAATGTGTGCCTCCGTAGAACTTTTGGCGCGGAACTGGGCAAACAGGCTGCCGGCGCCGAAGAGCAGGCAGAGAAGCAATAGTACAGGTTTCATCGGTGTCATGCGTGCGTCGAGTTTGAACTCAAAGATAAGAAATTAAATATACGCCATTCTAAATCGTCTGATTGCCATATCACCATATCACCATATCGCCATATCCCGATATGGGAAACCATCTGCCGGGATTCAGAACTGATTCACAATTACCAGAAACGGAAGAAAGTCCTGTGAAGCAGTGAAACAAAACACACCTGCTGTACAAATTCGTTTAATTTCCTTACTTTTGCAGCCGATTTTATACATTATCCCCAAATGCCATGAGAATAACTAAACCGGTCTGCTTAGCCCTCTTTTCGATTGTATCAGCCATTTCCGGCGCTACTTATGGACAGCAGTTTTATACAGGAATTGTTGCCGACAATGTGGTGAGCTCGAACCTTGCTGCATACAATCCATCTTCTATTGTTGATTCGAAGAGCAAGCTGGCGATCAGTTCCAACTTCAATTTTTCTGCGATCAGTAATTTCTCCTCGTCGGATTACCTGCCGTACGGAACGAAATCGAAGTACATCGATGCCAAAAAGCCGGGATACAAAAATAAGTTCATGACTTTCGACATCCTGAATGTCAAATATGAATTGAACCATGAAAATGCGGTTGCCTATTCATTCCGTTACAGGATTTTCAACAGCGTGCTGGGACTTCCGAAAGTGTGGCAACAAAATGCGGTCAATGAATACGATCCGCAGAAGAACATCATCAACGAGCAGCAAAGCATGGCGGGTTTTTCGATGTCACGCATGAATTTTACCGAGCATAATTTTTCCTATGCCAGAACAATCTTCAACCGGCAGACTTCATTCCTGAAAGTCGGCGGTACGTTCAAAATACTGAATGGCCTCGACGCGAAATATTTCTACGCCAACAGCGGGGAAATCACATTCATTGAAAACGGCATTTTTTCCGGACAGGTGGATGGTGTGGATGGCAGCTTTGGCCGCAGCTATTCGAAAGGACAGACACATTACAAAAACAGGGGATTGGGACTCGACCTCGGATTCACCTATGAATCGCGACCAAACTACAAAGAGCAGTATTACGAGATGGATGGTGCGAAGAAGAATGTCCGCTACGACATCAATAATTACAAATGGAAAGTGACGGGCTCGATCACCGATATCGGTTGGGTGCGCTACATGAAACAGCCCGGATATGACGATTTCACGAATAGTTCGGCGATCATTCAGCCTGCTTCGATTGTGGATGTGAACCTGAACATCAAAGGCTTGCTGAGCTCCCCGTTTTCCTTCATCAAAAGCACGATCCAGGATTCAGGAACGGTATCGACAGACCAGGATACGAAATTCCGCATGAACCTGCCGACTTCCCTGCACGGAAGCTTTGACCTGAACGTGAAGAAGAACTTTTACGTCAGCTACCACGTGTCGGTGCCGCTGAGCCTGAAAAACGATAAAACGAAGATCGGCTATTTCTTCATCCACACGGTTACACCGCGTTTCGAGAAAAGCAAATGGTCTTTCATGATGCCGGTTTCACAGATGGGGAACGGGAAATTTTATGTCGGCTTTGCCGGAAGGATTACCTATAAAAAACTATCGATCTTCGCAGGCTCGAACAATGCATCGTTCCTGTACGGACAAAAATCATCTCTGGGACGGAATATATACGCCGGAATTTCCTACAGCGTACTGTACAAAGTTCCAAATGACAGGGACGGCGATAAAATATCCGATGAGAAAGATGCCTGTCCTTACGACCCGGGGATCCCTGAGTTCGAAGGCTGTCCGGATACAGACGGAGACGGAATTCCTGACAAGGAAGATCACTGTATTTACGACAAAGGGCCGCGTTCCACGAAAGGTTGCCCGGACAGAGATGGAGATGGAATTGTGGACATGAACGACATGTGTCCGGACG
>Ga0247806_10000692_pt1 | contig 19350 bp, 15 predicted proteins | sample UWRJL059202B1_FD_179935 | JGI IMG/M metagenome (GOLD analysis project Ga0247806, IMG submission 179935) | Plant litter microbial communities from Arlington Agricultural Research Station in Wisconsin, United States - UWRJ-L059-202B-1 | ecosystem: Environmental > Terrestrial > Plant litter >... | reverse complement strand
ATCCACACCGACACCCTCAACGAGAGTGGCTTCGTCGAGGATACCATCGCCGCCTTCAAGGGCCGCACCATCCACGCCTTCCACACCGAAGGCGCCGGCGGCGGCCACGCTCCCGACATCCTGCGCGTCGCGGGCCTGCCCAACGTCATCCCGTCCTCGACCAATCCGACGCGGCCTTACACCGTCAACACCATCGCCGAACACCTCGACATGCTGATGGTCTGCCATCACCTGTCGCCCTCGATTCCTGAAGACGTCGCCTTCGCCGAATCCCGCATCCGCAAGGAAACCATCGCCGCCGAGGATATCCTGCACGACATGGGCGCCCTCTCGGTCATCTCGTCCGACAGCCAGGCCATGGGCCGTGTTGGCGAAGTGCTGATCCGCACGTGGCAAACCGCCGACAAGATGAAAAAACAGCGCGGCCGGCTCGCTCAGGAAACTGGCGAAAACGACAATTTCCGCGTCAAGCGCTACATCGCCAAATACACCATCAACCCCGCCATCGCGCACGGCATGAGCCAGCACATAGGCTCTATCGAAGTCGGCAAACGCGCCGATCTGGTCCTGTGGCACCCGGCCTTTTTCGGCGTCAAACCCGAGATGATCCTACTCGGCGGCTCCATTGCGGCGGCCCCCATGGGCGACCCCAATGCCTCGATCCCGACGCCCCAGCCGATGCACTACCGCCCGATGTTTGCTTCCTTCGGCAAACTGCTGACCCGCTCCTCGGTCACCTTCGTCTCCCAGGCCGCCTATGACGATGGCCTGCGCGACAAGCTCGGCGTCGACAAGCAACTGCTGCCCGTCTCCAACACCCGCAGCGGCATCGGCAAGGCATCGATGATCCACAATTCGGCCACACCCAATATCGAGGTTGACCCCGAAACCTACGAAGTCCGCGCCGACGGCGAACTTCTCACCTGCGAACCCGCTACCGAACTGCCCATGGCGCAACGCTACTTCCTGTTCTAACTCCGGGTTGCGGCGAGCGGTTTTGCCGGTCTATGGTCCCGTCGAGGAGCCCGACATGGCCAAATCGCCTGCCCAACCGCAGCAGACTTTGCGCAATCTGCAAGCCGACCAGCATCTGCTCGAAGCCCAGCGCCTGCGCGCCGACGGCAAGATCGATCAGGCGGCGGCCCTGGTTTATCGCATCGTGCAGGCCATGCCCGACCACACCCGCGCCCTGCGGCTGATGGCGTCGCTGGCCATGCAGACCGGTGCGCCCGATATCGCCATCGGCGCCCTGCAGCGCGCCCTGGTGGTCAGCCCGCGCACCCACGAATTGCTGCTCGAGTTGGGGGACGCCCTGGTCGCCGGCAAACGGCCCGCCGAGGCCATATCGGCCTATAAGCAAGCCATCGCCCTCCGCCCGAGTGACGGCGCCGCCTTCCGTGGTCTCGGCCAGGCGCAGGTCGACATGGGCAACACCGCCGATGCCCTCAAAAGCTTCCGCAAGACGCTCGCCATCCTGCCCTACGATCAATATTCGGCGCACATGATCGCGGCGCTCTCCGGCGAAACCGGCAAGTCTTCGGCGGGATATGTTCCCGAGCTGTTCGACAGCTATGCCGAAATCTTCGACGAACACTTGACCGGGACGCTGGGCTATCACGTCCCGGACATGATCCGCGAACGTCTGCTGGCGATCCAACCCACCGACGATTTCGGCACGGTACTCGATCTGGGCTGTGGCACCGGTCTCGTCGCTGCCGCTTTGGCCTCCCATGTCAGCGCTATCGACGGCATCGACATCTCGCCAAAAATGGTCCGCAAGGCGCAGGACCGCAATATCTACCGCCACCTCAAAACCGGCGACGCACTCGACCTGTTGGCCAACGACCCCGACTTCGCCGGCCCGTACGATCTGGTCACCGCCGCCGATGTGCTGATTTATTTCGGCCCGCTGGAACCCAGTTTCGCGGCCATCGTCCCCCGCCTCTCCGCCAAGGGGCTCTTCACATTTTCTGTCGAAACGACGGCTACCGACCAGATTACGCTGCAATCCAGCGGTCGCTTCGCTCATCCAGCCGCCTACATCGAGCGTCTCGCTCAGGCCCATGGCTGCACTATCGTCGTGCAGCAAGACATCACCGTTCGCCAGGAGCGTAACCAGCCTATCGCCGGCCAACTCTATTTGCTGCAGCGCAACTAAACGCCTTGTTGACCGCGAACAAACGGCCCACTGTCGCCTCGCGGCGACTGGCCGCCTTGGGGCAATACTATGATTTATATTTTTGCCGTGCTTATCGGTATCGTGGCTGGGCTACGCGCCATGACGCCGCTGGCCGCCATCAGCTGGGCGGCCTATCTGGGCTGGATCGATTTTAGCGGCACGCAGGCCAGCTTCATCGGCAACATCGTGACGGTGCTGATCTTGACGCTCGCCGCCCTGGCCGAACTCGTCACCGACCAATTGCCCAACACCCCCAGCCGCAAGGTGCCGATGCAATTCGGCGCCCGCATCGTCCTCGGTGCCATCGCTGGCGCACTCTTGCCCGGCAGCTGGATCGTCGGCGCCATACTGGGCGCCATCGGCGCCGTCATCGGCACTCTGGTCGGCGCCGAAGTGCGCGCCCGGCTCGCCAAGGCATTGGGCCGCGATCTGCCCGCCGGTCTGATCGAGGACGTCGTCGCCGTCGTCGGTGCCCTGGTGATTGTCTATCTGGCCTGATCAAGCTCAAGATTAACCGCCTGCAACAAACTTTCGCCGCCTGTAGCTGCTTGATGGCAGTCACAGGCCACCGGAGTTTTGCATCATGACGACAAGATCGATTGCCGCCATCCTCGCCTTGACTGTCTGCGCCGCCCAACCAGCCCATGCCGTAGAGACCAGCCTGCAGCTCCAACTCAGCGCCGATCAGGATTTCGAGCGCCGCACTGTCACCTATGACTGCGGCCCCGAAACCACTCTGGTCGTGACCTATCTCGACGCTGCGCCCAATTTCCTCGCCATCATCCCCTTGCCCGAAGAAACTCAGCCCCTGGTGTTTGCGACGGTCGTATCGGCGTCCGGAACACGCTATGCCTCAGGCCATTGGCTCTGGTCCAACGAGGGCACCGACGCGAGCCTGTTCGATGCCGCAGAAGGCGAAGACGCTGCCGCCGTATTGACCTGTTCGGAACTGGTCAACACGCCATAACAGCCCTTCTAGCGCGTCGCCAAACCGGCTAGGTTCCCGTGAGTTCGGGAGCCTTGGAAAGACTGAAATATGCTGCGTGCCGTATCCATCCTGCCGCCCGGTCACGGCGAAGGCGTCCCCGTCGACACGATCGTCCTGCAACACGACGAACGCCGCCTGCGCCGCAAATTGCTGACCTTCCAGCACGGCACCGAAGTCATGGTCGACTTCCCCCAAACCGTGACGCTGGAGCACCGCAGCGGCCTCAAGCTCGACGATGGCCGCATCGTCGAGATCACCGCCGCCGCCGAACTGCTCTATGCCGTCACCGCCCGCGATACCGCCCATCTGGTGCGTCTCGCCTGGCACATCGGCAATCGCCACACTTCGGCGCAACTCGATGCCGATCGCATCCTCATCAAGCGCGATCATGTGCTCAAGACCATGCTGGAAGGCCTCGGCGCTACTGTCAGCAATGTGACCGAGCCGTTCTATGCCGAACACGGCGCCTACCACAGCCATGGCGACGCCGGGCACGCGCTCCTCGCGCGATGAGCGCCCATTCCGACCTGCAAAAGCTGCTGACCTGGTTGTCGCCGGCTTTTCCGGTGGGCGCCTTCGCCTGGTCCGCCGGGCTCGAAACCGCCATCGTCCAGCGCACCGTGCACGATCGCCAAACCACCCAGGCCTGGATCGCCGGCAATCTCGAACATGGCGCCATCCGCACCGACGCCATCCTGCTCGCCCACGCCCACCGCGCCGCCACCGACCCTGCGGTTTTGCAAGAACTGGCCGACCTGGCCCTCGCGCTGACCCCGGCGCGCGAGCGGATCGAGGAAACCACCATAACCGGCCAGTCTTTCATGACAGCCGCGCAAGCCTGGCCTACGCCCATCCTCGCCAACCTGCCCCACTCCTGCCCCTATCCGATCGCCGTCGGCGCTCTTGCGGCTGGCCATGACATCGCGCTCGCCGCGACGCTCCTCGCCTGGCTCACCGCCACCGTCCACGGCCAGGTCTCCGTCGCCGTGCGGCTCGTGCCGATCGGGCAGTCGGACGGCCTCGCCATCATGGCCGCGCTTGAGCCTATCATCGCCGCTATGGCCGAGCTGACCGAGACGGCAGCACTGGACGACATCGGCTCGGTAGCCTATGCGGCAGATATCGCGCAAATGGCGCACGAGACCCTGACCACGAGAATTTTCCGCTCATGAGCATGCTCATTGCCGCCCTGGTGTTCATTCCGCTGCTGACGCTTTCGATGGCCCATTTCCTGTGGGCGCTCGGCGGCACCTGGCCGATCCGCGAGGAAAAACTCCTGGCGCAAACCGTCGTCGGCACCGCCGGCGTCACCCACATGCCACGGCGCTGGGTGTCCCTGGGAGTTGCGCTGCTGACCATCGGCGCCGGCATTCTCGCGCTCGCGCTCGCCGACCACACCAGCGGCGGCACGATCCTCTCAATCCTCGGCCTGCCCGCGGCCGCCATATTCCTTTATCGCGGCATCCTCGGCTATACTCCGGGCTGGATCGCCAAAACCCCCGAACCCAATTTCCGCCTCAACGACCGCCGCGTCTATTCCCCGCTCTGCCTCGCCATCGGCATTGGCTTCATCGTACTCGTCATTCTGAGGTTCCTATGAAATCGCTGAACGGACCATTGAGAATCGGCATCGGCGGCCCCGTCGGCTCAGGCAAGACCACGCTCTGCGAAATGCTGCTGAAAGCGATGCGCGATCGCTATTCGATGGCCGTCGTTACCAACGACATCTACACCCGCGAGGACGCCCTGATCCTCGCCCGGGTGCAGGCCATCTCCGAGGATCGCATCGTTGGCGTCGAAACCGGCGGCTGCCCCCACACCGCCATTCGCGAAGATGCCTCGCTCAATCTCGCGGCGATCAACGATCTCAACCGCAAGTTCCCCGATCTCGACATCATCCTGATCGAAAGTGGCGGCGACAATCTGGCCGCGACCTTCTCTCCCGACCTGGCCGATATCACGCTCTACGTCATCTCCGTCGCCCAAGGCGAAAAGATCCCGCGCAAGGGCGGACCCGCTATCTCGCGGTCCGACCTTTTGGTCATCACCCACACCGATCTGGCCCCCTATGTCGGCGCCAGCCTCGATGTCATGGAAGCCGATACCATCAAGGTGCGCGAAGGCCGCCCCTACGTCTTCACCGATCTGCTGCGCCGCGAAAGCCTCGACCAGATCATCGGTTTCATCGAAAAGGCCGGCGGTCTCATCGAAGCCCAAGCCGCCGAGTAAATCGTCAGCCGACCATCACCACATGGCTGACCAGCAGCGTGTCCTGCACATGGTGCACCAATAGCCCCGGCGGATCGCTGATGTTCGGCTGCTGCCCGTCTAGCAGCAGCTTGTTTTGGCGCGTAGCAGAAGGTGCCATGGTCGCCGGCAGCCCGGCAAAACGGGTAAACATCGGCCTGTGCACATGCCCGCAGGTAGTGCCCAGCACGATGTCTAGAGCACTTTCAATAACCTTTGCCAACGCTTCCCGGTTGCGGCAATTGTTACGGTCCTTGCCATCAATGCCACACAGGAACGGATGCTGATGCTGGAAAATCAGCGCCGGCGGCCCTCCGGAATTGAGCTCCGCCGCCAGCCAATCAAGCACCGGCCCAGCATCGCCGTGATGCGCACCGGCAACCGTCACATCAAGCCCGATCACCCTCAGGCCATCACCGACGATCCCGGAACAATTGAACGGCCGCTCGCCCGTCCAGCCAAACCGCTCGCCAAACACCTCGAACATTTCGTCATGCTCATCGACATTGCCCGGCACGACGTAAAACGGCACGCCCGTCTGTTCCAGCCGCTCGCGCACGATACGATAGCCCTGCGCATGCGAGGCCTCGACCAGGTCGCCACTGACGATGATCGCATCGGGATGCAGCTCATTGAGCCATTCGAGCACGCTGTCGAACCGCTTCAGCCGCTCGTCCGACCCGTCCAGATGAATATCGCTGAGCTGCGCGACGATCATGACGAAACGCCACGGACCATGGCCACCACCGAGCGTGGCGGCAAGGTCGCCGTGCCCTCGACCATCGATACGCCAGCCGTATGGTCCGACACGATGCCGATCTCCCACGGCCCATGCGGCAGCCGCGCCACCACCGGCTCGATGCGCCGGTTGAACCACACCAGCACTTCGTCATCCTTGTTGTGCAACTGCATGCCGAGCACCGAGGCGCCCGAATAGCGCCAGTCGCCCTCGTTCATCTCGCGGCCTTCGGGATGCAGCCAGACCACGTCTCGCACGCCGTTCTTGTCTTGGCCGGTCAGGAAATGATCATGGGTCAGCGCGCTATGCGCCTTGCGGAAGGCGCTTACCGAGGCAACAAAATCCACCATGTCGCCGTCCGCGGTTTCCCAGTCGACCCAAGTGATCTCGTTGTCCTGCGCATAGGCATTGTTATTGCCCCCCTGCGTGCGGAACATTTCGTCGCCCTGTTGCAACAGCGGAATGCCGCGCGACAGCAGAAGCGTTCCGAGCATGGCGCGCACGTCACGTTTGCGCGCCTGGACGATACCGGCGTCGCCGGTTTCGCCCTCGACGCCGCAATTCCACGACGCATTATGCCCATGCCCGTCGCGATTATTTTCGCCATTGGCCTGGTTGTGCTTTTCCGCGTAACTCACCAGATCGCGCAGGGTGAACCCGTCGTGCACCGCGATGAAATTGACGCCATTGCTCGGCTTGCGACCCACGAAATCGAAGATTTCCGCCGAGCCCGCAACTTTGCCCGCCAGCGCCCCGATCCGTCCGTCGTCGCCACGCCAGAATTCGCGCACGTCATCACGATAGGTGTCGTTATGCTCGCGAAATTCTTTACCGAATTTGCCCAGCGCATAGCCACCCGGCCCGATGTCCCAAGGCTCGGCAACGAGGATGCACTTGCTCAAAACCGGATCCTGCTTGATCTTCTCGAGCATCACCGCATTCGGATTGAACCCCGGATCGCGGCCCAGAATCGTCGCCAGATCGAAGCGGAACCCGGAAACGCCGACCTCCTCGACCCAATAGCGCAGCGAGTCGATCACCAGCCGCTGCACCGCCGGATGATCGCAGCGCAGCGTGTTGCCGGTCCCTGTATCGTTGACCAGCACCTGCTTGCCGTTCACTTCGGTGAACCTGTAATAGGTCCGCGCATCCAGCCCCATCAGGCTCAGGATCGGCCCTTCGGCATCGCCCTCGCCGGTGTGGTTATAGACCACGTCCAGAATGACCGAGATGCCGTTCTTGCGGTAAATATCCGTCATGGCGCGCAGCTCGCCCGGACCGTTCGGCGCCAGGCGCGGGTCGATGGCCGAATAGGCGACGGGGTTATAACCCCAGGCGTTATGCAGCCCCAGCGCCGGCAAATGTCCCTCGTCGACCCACCCCGCCACCGGCATCAGCTGCAGCGTATCGACGCCGATGAATTTGAGATGATCGATGATCGGCTGGTGCGTCAGCGCCGTGATAGTCCCGCGCTCGGCCTCCGGCACCCCGGGATGCAGCATGGTATAACCACGCACGTTCATCTCGTAGAACAGCCCCGGCGCCTTCTTGCGCGGCACCGCAATCTCTGCCGCCTCACCGACGATTATCGCCTTGGGGACCAACGGCGCCGTATCGAAGCCCTCCGCCCGATCCAGCCGCAGCTTGGGCGAGCGCACAAAGCCCCGGTCCAGATGCCTGGCGTAGGGATCGACCAACAGCTTCATCGGATCGAAAAACAGCGCCTGATCGGGAGCGTAAGGCCCGTCTGCCCGCAACCCATAACGCGCCCCGGCGCCCAGGCCGAAAATCAATCCGGCCCAGACATGATCCTTGCGCACGTCAAGCGCAAACCGTGCGGTCTCGTGGTCGTCAGCGTCGAACAGACACACAAAGATCGCCGTCGCACTTTCGGAATAAACCGCAAAGTTTACCCCGTCGGCGGTGATGGTCGCGCCGAGCTTTTCGGTTTTGCCCCCATCCGGTACCAGGCTCGGGATCATCTGCCCGCCGACATCATGTGATAACACTTGGCTCTTGCCGCCCGGTGCGCTGCTTGATCCCGGCCAACTCGTCCGCCAGCGTAATCAGTGGCTCGAGCGCCATCTGCGTTTCCAGATCATGGCTGCCGCCTGCGGCTTCATAGCGTTCGAGGTAAAGCCGCAACGTCGCGCCGACCGTCCCCGTCCCGCTCAGCCGCAGCACGATACGCGAGCCATCGGTAAACCCGATGCGAATGCCCTGCTTGGCGCTGGTCGAGCCATCGACCGGGTCGTGATAGGTGAAGTCGTCGGCATAGGCGATCTGCAGATCTTCGCCAAAAGTCTTGCCCGGCAGCGACGGCAGTTGCGCGCGCAAATCCTCGACCAACTTGCCGGCGATCGCGGCATCGACCTCTTCATAATCGTGCCGCGTATAGTAATTGCGCCCATAGGTCGCCCAGTGTTCGCGCACGATCTGATCGACGCTCTGCTTGCGAACCGCCAGAATATTGAGCCACAGCAGCACGGCCCACAGACCGTCCTTTTCGCGCACGTGGTCGGAGCCCGTCCCGGCGCTCTCCTCGCCACAAATCGTCACCCGGCCCGCGTCGAGCAGATTGCCAAAGAATTTCCAGCCCGTTGGCGTCTCGTGCATTTCGATGCCGAGTTTTTCCGCCACCCGGTCCGCCGCCGCGCTGGTCGGCATCGAGCGTGCAATGCCGGCAATCCCGGCCTTGTAGCCCGGCGCCAGATGCGCATTGGCCGCCAGCAGCGCCAGCGAATCCGACGGCGTCACGAACCGCTTCTTGCCGATGATCAAATTCCGATCGCCGTCGCCGTCCGACGCCGCGCCGAAATCCGGCCCCGCCTCGGTCATCAGCAGATCGTACATGTCCTTGCAATAGACGAGGTTCGGATCGGGATGGCCGTGGCCGAAGTCCGGCGATGGCGTGCCATTGATTACCGTCCCCTTGGGCGCGCCCAAACGGTCTTCGAGAATGGCATGGGCATAAGGCCCAGTCACCGCGTGCATGGCGTCGAAGGTCATTGTGAAGCCACCGGCGAACATCGCTTCGATCGCCGCGAAATCGAACAGCGTATCCATCAACGCCGCGTAATCGGCCACCGGGTCGATCACCTCGACAATCATGTCGCCCGACTTTTGTTCGCCGATCTGGTCGAGCGCGATATCCGGCGCATCGACCATCTTATAGCTATCGATTACCTTGGTCCGCTCGAACACCGCGTCGGTGATCTTTTCGGGCGCCGGCCCGCCATTGCCGATGTTGTACTTGATGCCGAAATCGCCTTCCGGCCCACCCGGATTGTGGCTCGCCGACAGCACCAGGCCACCGAATGCCTGATAGTGGCGGATCACGTGGCTCGCGGCAGGCGTCGACAAAATTCCGTTCTGCCCAACCATCACCCGGCCAAACCCGGCGGCGGACGCGATTTTGATCGCCTTCTGGATGGCCACGTCGTTGTAATATCGCCCGTCGCCGCCGATCACCAGCGTCTGCCCGGCAAACCCTTCGAGGCTGTCGAAGATCGCCTGGATATAGTTCTCGACATAGTTCGGCTGGCTGTAAACGCTGACCCGCTTGCGCAAGCCCGAAGTGCCCGGCTTCTGGTCGGCAAATGGCGTGGTCTTAAAGGTCTGGATGGTCATTGGTGCTCGATCCGATGAGTGTGGCGTAAAGCTCGGCGTAGCGCGCAGCGCTGGTCTCCCAGGAGACGTCCGACTTCATTCCCCGCCGTTGCATTTTCTTCCACAGTTTGGCATCGCCATAAAGCCCGACCGTCTTGCGCAAAGCCTCGTACAGCATATGCGCGCTGTTGGCGTCGAACACGACGCCGGTCGCCACTTCCGCCATCACCGCTGCCGGATTGGCGTCGATCACAGTATCTGCCAGCCCGCCGCTCCGGCTGACCACGGGAACGCAGCCATAGCGCAAGCCATAAAGCTGGGTCAGCCCGCACGGCTCGAACCGCGACGGGATCACGATGGCGTCGCACCCGCCCTGCATCAGATGACTGAGCGCTTCGTTATAGCCCACGATCAGCCCGATCTTGCCCGGGTATTGGGTCACCAGATGCCGAAACCCATCTTCGAGATACGCCTCGCCCGAGCCCAGCACGGCCAGCCGTCCGCCCAGCGCCACCAACCCGTCCGCCACCTGCAACAGCAGGTCCATGCCCTTCTGGTCGGTCAGGCGGCTGATCACGCAGAACAGCGGCCCATCCATACCGTCGAGGCCGAACTGCTCGACGACGGCCTGCTTGTTGAACCGCCGGTTTTGCAGCGTGTTGACGGTAAAGTTCTTGATCAAGGCCGGATCGATCGCCGGATTCCAGGCGTCGGTGTCGATGCCGTTGAGAATGCCCACAACGGTCTCGGCGCGCGAATTCAGCAGCCCCTCGAGCCCCAGCCCGAACTCCGGAGTGCGGATTTCATCGGCATAATTGGGGCTGACGGTCGTCACGTAATGCGCGCATTCCATCCCCGCTTTGAGATAGGACACGCCGCCATAAAACTCGACCCCGCCCAGCCCATGAGCCTGTGGCGGCAGGCGCAACTGCGCGAATACGTCAGAGTGAAATGCCCCCTTGAACGCCATGTTATGGACGGTCATGATGGTCTTGACCTGATCGTTCTGGCTGAACTTGATATAGGCAGGAGCCAGCCCCGCCTGCCAGTCGTGGCAATGGATCACCTGCGGGCGATAGCCCTCGACCATACCGAGGCCCAGTTCCGCTGCGACCCAACCCAGCGCCGCAAAGCGCTTCCAGTTGTCGGGCCAGTCGACCCCGTCGGGGCTGAGATACGGATTGCCCGGCCGGTCATACAGGATCGGCGCATCGATGACGATAACATCGAGCCCCTCGACCCGCCCGGCGATCAGCTTGGCCGGCACGCCAAACAGATCGTCGATCTCCTTGACGACCCGCCCGCCAGCCATCTTGCCGATCACCGCCGGATAGCCCGGCACCAGCGTGCGCATGGTCACGCCATGCGGTCCCATGGCTCCTGGCAAGGCGCCCGCCACGTCGGCGAGCCCCCCGGTCTTGATCAGCGGATAAACCTCGGATGCGACCGAGAGAACTTCGATCATCGCCCAGCCAGATATTTGTTGACCATCGCCTGCGTCACGAGCGTCACGCCTTCGTCGCTGCGCCGGAACCACTTGGCGTCGAACTCGGGATCCTCGCCGACCACCAATCCCTCGGGGATGTTGACACCACGATCGATCACCACCTTTCGCAGCCGCGCATTGCGCCCGATATCGCAATACGGCAGCACCACCGCCTCGTTCAGCTCAGAATACGAATGCACCCGGCTACCAGTCGACAGCAGCGTCTTTTGCAGATGCCCGCCTGAGATGATGCAATCGCCCGACACCAGCGAATTGACCGCCGAACCGCGCCGGCCATCGAAATCATGGACGAACTTCGCCGGTGGCGTGATCTCCGCATAGGTCCAGATCGGCCAGTCGCGATCGTACAGATCAAGCTGCGGCTTGATATCGGTCAGATCGATTGAGGCCTTCCAATAGGCGTCGATCGTGCCGACGTCGCGCCAGTAGCTGACCTCTTCGTTGCTGGAGCGGACACAGGAGCGTGGGAAGCGATGCGCCCAGGCCGTGCCGTTCTTGACGATATAGGGAATGATGTCCTTGCCGAAATCGCGGTTTGAGCCTTCGGTGGCCGCATCGCGCCGTAGCTGCTCCATCAGGAACCGCGTCTCGAACACATAGATGCCCATCGACGCCAGTGCCATGTCCGGTTTGTCCGGAATGGCCGGCGGATCCTTGGGCTTTTCGACGAAATCGACCACCCGGTCGCGCCCGTCGACATGCATCACGCCAAAGCCCACGGCTTCCATGCGCGGCACTTCGAGACAGCCGATGGTCACATCGGCGCCAGTGTCCACATGCTGGCGCAGCATGATTTCATAGTCCATCTTGTAGATGTGGTCGCCCGCCAGGATGACGATATAGCGCGCGCCGGAGTCCTCGATGATGTCCATGTTCTGGTACACGGCGTCCGCAGTGCCGGCATACCACATGTCCTCGCGCACCCGCTGCGAAGCAGGCAGCACGTCAAAGCTCTCGTTCCGCTCAGGCCGCAGGAAGTTCCAGCCACGCCCCAGATGGCGGATCAGGCTGTGCGCCTGATACTGCGTCGCCACCGAAATGCGGCGAATGCCGGAGTTGATGGCGTTGGACAGCGCGAAATCGATGATACGCGACTTGCCGCCGAAATATACGGCGGGCTTGGCGCGCCGGTCGGTCAATTCCATCAGGCGCGTGCCGCGTCCACCGGCCAGCACATAGGCCATGGCCTCGCGGGCCAAAGGTGACGGTGCTCTATAATCGGCCATGCTCTAAACCTCCGCTGATACCCGTTGACCGGGTTGTTTTCACTGTTGAGACCGGCTTATTCCGGCTCGAATTTTAAGAACAGGGTCGACAGCGGCGGCAGATAAAGTTCTGCGTCCGCCGGCCAGTGCTGGTCCTCGACGGCATGCGCCGTCACCGCGCCCTGATTGCCCGTATTGCTGCCTGCATACCAGCCGGCATCGGTATTGATCCGCTCGACCCATTTTCCGGCCATTGGCATCGGCACCTTGTAGCCGCTGCGTGGCACCGGCGTCATATTGGAAATGACCAGGATCGGATCGCTGCCCGGCGCCTTCCGCAACCAGGCGAATACCGAATTGGCGTGGTCGTTGCCGATCACCCACTCGAACCCGTCCGGCTCGTTGTCGCGTGCGTGCAGCGCCGGCAGCTCGCGATAAGCCAGGTTCAAATCCGCCACCAGCCGCCGCATGCCTTCATGCATGGTGCTGTCGAGCAGATACCAGTCGAGCGACTTGCCCTCGGCCCATTCCTCGCGCTGCGCGAATTCCTGGCCCATGAACAACAGCTTCTTGCCCGGATGGCCCCACATGAACGCCAGATACGCCCGCAGATTGGCAAATTGCTGCCAGTCGTCACCGGGCATCTTGTCGAGCAAAGATCCCTTGCCGTGCACCACTTCGTCGTGGCTCAGCGGCAGCACGAAATTCTCGGTGAACGCATAGACCATGCCAAATGTCATGTCGTTGTGGTGGAACTTGCGGTGCACCGCCTCACGGCTCATGAACCGCAGCGTGTCGTTCATGAAACCCATGTTCCACTTGAACCCGAACCCCAGGCCGCCCGTGTAGGCCGGATGGCTGACGCCGGGCCACGAGGTCGATTCCTCGGCGATCATGAAGGTGCCGGGATGCAGCCGATAGGCTTCCGAATTGACCCGCCGAATGAAGTCGACCGCTTCGAGGTTCTCGTTGCCGCCGAACTTGTTGGGGACCCACTGTCCCTGCTGGCGCGAATAATCGAGATACAGCATCGACGCGACCGCATCGACGCGCAGTCCGTCCAGATGATATTTCTCGAGCCAGAACAAGGCATTGTTAACGAGGAAGCTGACCACTTCCTTGCGGCCGAAATTGTAGATCGCCGTGTTCCAGTCGGGGTGGTAGCCCTGCCGCGGATCGGCATGCTCATAGAGAGCCGTGCCGTCGAAATTGGCCAGACCATGCGCATCGGTCGGGAAATGCGCCGGCACCCAGTCGAGGATAACCCCGAGCCCCGCTTCATGCGCAGCGTCGACAAACCGCGCAAAACCCGCCGGATCGCCGTGCCGCGCCGTCGGCGCATACATACCCACTGGCTGGTAGCCCCAGCTTGGATCGAACGGATGCTCGGTAATCGGCATCAATTCGATATGGGTGTAGCCCATGTCGGCGACATAGGGCACCAGCTGTTCGGCCAACTGGTCATAGCTCAGGAAACCGCCATCGGGCTTGCGTCGCCAGCTCCCCAGATGAACCTCGTAAATCGACATCGGCGTGCGGCGCCAGTCGCGCGTCGCCCGCTCTTCCATATATTGCTGGTCGGTCCACACAAATGGCGTCGGGTCGGGAACGACCGAAGCGGTCTTGGGCCGCATCTCTGCCTGCCGTCCAAACGGATCGGCTTTAAGTGGCTGCGCCACGCCGTCGCGACCGATGATTTCGTACTTGTAGAGCGTCCCCGTGCCCAGCACCGGGATGAACACTTCCCAGATACCGGTCTCGAAGCGGTTGCGCATCGGATGGCGGCGGCCGTCCCATTCGTTGAACGGACCAACGACGCTGACGCGCTGCGCATTGGGCGCCCACACCGCAAAATGGGTGCCGTGGACGCCCTCGAATTCCATTTCATGGGCGCCGAGCTTGTCGAACAGCCGCAGATGGCTGCCTTCGCCGATATAATAATCGTCCATTGGCCCCAGCACCGGGCCGAACGAATAGGGATCGAACACATCCCAGGAGCCGCCGGCATTGGAGGCGCGATAGCGGATCGGCTGGCGTTCGGACACGCTCACCGGCGCCTCGAAAAATCCCGCTGCATGCCGGGGAATCAGATGACCGAGTTCCTCGCCACCCAGCGTGAACGCGGTCAGCATCTCGGCATGCGGCACGAACGCCCGCAACACCCACTGACCATTGACCTGGTGCAGCCCCAAAAATGCAAACGGGTTGCTGTGGCGCGCATTGACGATCGCCTCCACTTCCCGAGAATCGGCTTGCCAGTCTTCTTTGTTCACACGCACGCTCCCGCGGTGGCGACGCCAAGCCGAATGCTCGCGCGCCTGGATAAAATCCGCGGGGACGTCCTGATCTTGGCTGTCAACTCAACGCCCCCGCGCTTCGTTCATTACGAGGCCTTTACGCCCCAGATTTCCGCCGCATATTGCCGGATTGTCCGATCCGACGAAAAATATCCGACGCTGGCCGTGTTGCGGATCGCCATCGCGGTCCAACGGGCGTTGTCGCTCCAGATTTCGTCGACCTTGGTCTGCGCCGCCACATAGGCATCGAAGTCGCGCGCCACGAGGAACCAGTCCTTGTCGTAGAGCCCGCCCATCAGATCCCGATAGCGATTGGGATCGTCTGGCGAAAAGACCCCCGAAGCGATCGATTGCAGCGCTTCGTTCAAACGCGGCGATGCCTCGATATAATTGCGTGGCGGCTCGCCAGAATTGCGAACACTGTCGACCTCGCCGGTCGTCAGACCGAAGATGACGATGTTCTCGTTGCCGACTTCCTTGTGCATTTCGACGTTGGCGCCGTCCATGGTGCCGATGGTGATTGCGCCATTAGCCATGAATTTCATGTTGCCGGTGCCCGAGGCTTCCATGCCAGCCGTCGAGATCTGTTCGGACAGATCGGCGGCGGGCACGATGATTTCTGCCAGGCTGACATTGTAGTTCGGCAAAAACACAACCTTGAGAAGTCCACGCACTGCCGGGTCGTTATTGATGACCTTGGCGACGTCATTGATCAGTTTGATGATAAGCTTGGCGTTCCAGTAACTCGGCGCCGCCTTACCCGCGAATATCTTAACGCGCGGGACCCAGTCGCGTTCCGGATGGGCGCGAATTTCGTTATAGAGCGCAATGGTTTGGATGATATTGAGCAGTTGCCGCTTGTACTCGTGGATGCGCTTGATCTGCACGTCGAACATCGCATCCGGCGACACCACGATATCGAGCCGGTCGCGGATCAGCTTGGCCAGTTTCTGCTTGTTGCCATGCTTGACCGCCGCGAACTGCGCCTGGAAATCGGCATTGTCGGCATAGGGCTCGAGCCCCCTCAGCAGGTCGATATTGTCGAGGAACTGCGGTCCGATGGTGTCGGAAATCAACTGGGTCAGCTCGGGATTGCACTGCATCAGCCAGCGCCGCGGCGTGATCCCGTTGGTCTTGTTGTTGATGCGTTCGGGATAGAGCTTGTGCAGGTCCGAAAACACCGTCTGCTTCATCAGCTCGGTATGCAGGCCCGAGACACCGTTGATCGAGTGCGACCCGACAAATGCCAGTTGCCCCATGCGCACGCGCCGGCCACCGTTCTCGTCGATCAGTGATACATTGGCGATCTGCGCATCGTCGAACCCGGCGCGCTGCCGTGCATCGAGCAGCACATCCGCATTGATCTGGTAGATGATCTGCATATGGCGTGGCAGCAGCCGCTCCAGCAGCGCCACCGGCCAGCTTTCGAGCGCCTCGGGCAGCAGGGTGTGGTTGGTATAGCCAAACACCCCGCGCGACAGTTTCCAGGCCTCGTCCCATTTGAGCCCATTGTCGTCGACGAGAATCCGCATCATTTCGCAGATCGAAATTGCCGGATGGGTGTCGTTGAGCTGGATGGCGACCTTGTCGGGCAACGAGCCCAGATCGCCATATTGCTGCAGATGCCGCCGCACGATGTCCTGCAGCGACGCCGACGAGAAGAAAAACTCCTGCCGCAAGCGCAGCTCTTGTCCCGCCGCCGTCGAATCGGCCGGGTACAGCACCCGGGTGATCGCCTCGGCACGCGAGCTCTCTTCCAGTGCCCCGATGTGATCGCCCGCGTTGAACTTGTCGAGCAGGATCGGATCGATCGGCTGCGCGCTCCACAGTCGAAGCGTATTCACACGCGCCCCGCGCCAGCCGACGATCGGCGTATCGAACGCCACCGCCAGCAAATGATCGTTCGGCCGCCATTCCTGGCGCACCGTGCCGTCAGGATCGGTCACCGGCTCGACATGGCCGCCAAAGCCCACTTCATAGGCGCTTTCGCGGCGCTCGAATTCCCATGGATTGCCGTGCGCCAGCCAGTCTTCGGGCAGCTCGACCTGCCAGCCTTCGCTCATTTCCTGCCGGAACAGCCCGTGCACATAGCGGATGCCGTAACCGTAAGCGGGGATTTTCACCGACGACATGGATTCAAGGAAACACGCCGCCAGGCGCCCCAGGCCACCATTGCCCAGCGCCGCGTCGGGCTCGAGGTTGATCAGATCGCCCAGGTCGACCTTGAGGTTTTTGAGGGCCTCGCGCACCGGCTCCATCAGCCCGACATTGCTCATGGCGTCGCGCATCAGCCGGCCGATGAGGAACTCGAGGCTGAGATAATAGACGCGCTTGTTGGAAGTCCGCCAGGTTTCCCGGGACGACTCCATCCAGCGATCCATCACGCGGTCGCGCACCGCCATGATCGTCGCGGCAAGCCAATCGTGCTTGCGCGCAACGATCGGGTCCTTGCCGACCGAATAGATCAGGCGTTCGAGGATCTCGGCCTGTATGGCCTCAACGCTGAGAACGCGTGGCTGCGGAGTCGGGGCATCGTAAACAATAGGCTGTTGCGGCATGTCGCAATCCAGTTTTCATTTCGAACAGTTTCCCCTCTGTCTGAGGGCAGTCTTGCACTTAATTTATGCAGGCGGAAGCCCTGGCGTGAGCGCTTTGCCTCAAGCCCGTTCAACCGGGCGCGTCGCCCGCTCGACTTCGCCTTCCAGCGCCGCCTCGTCGGGCACCACGATCCCACTTTCGCGCGCCTGATCCTCGGCATTGCTGATCAGCAGGTGACGCCCGCCCATTTGCAGGCCACCCACCATTTGCAGGTCGAAGCGCTGGGTATCGCGATCTCGCGCCCCCTCGACGACCTCTTCGGCCTCTTCGGCCGAAGCGCCCAGAATGCGTACGGCCGCTCCGCCGAAGCTGAGCGCCGATTCGAACAGCTCGCGCATCTGATACTCGACCCCCGCCCGGATCAGCTCGATCGCATGGCCACGATCGAAGGCCCGCGCCATCACCTTGGCCAGCGGAAATTCATCGCGCAACAGTTCGGCGATCCTGGTGGTAGCGTCCTTGTTGTCGGTGCACACCATGATGACATCGGCCGCACCGGCGCCCGCGGCATGCAGGATGTCGAGCCGCGTGCCATCGCCATAATACACCTTGAACCCGAGCCGCGCCGCCACCCGGATCATGTCGGTGTCGTTGTCGATGATCGAAACCTTGTGCTTCATGGCGAGCAGCGGCTGGCTGGCAATCTGCCCGAACCGCCCGAAGCCGATCAGCAGCACCCGCGCCTGCAGGTTTTGCACTTTTTCCACGCCCTCGAACGATTGCGTCTGCTTGGGCAGGACGAACCGCAGCCCGATGATGAAAAATGGCGTCAGCACCATGGAAACGATCACCGTCGCGGTGAAAATCGCATTGGTCGGCCCGTCGATCAGTCCCGCTGTCGCTGCCGTCGTATACAGCACGAAGGCAAATTCGCCGCCCTGCCCCATCAGCACGGCCCGCTCCAGCGCCTCCGCATGATCTGACTTCAGCAACCGCGCGATGACATAGATCGCACCGGCCTTGACCAGCATATAGGCCGCAACGCTCAGCGCGATGATCCGCCAGTTGCCCGCCACTATCGACAAATCGAGCGACATGCCGACCGCGAGAAAAAACAGACCCAGCAATATGCCGCGAAACGGCTCGACATCGGCCTCCAATTGGTGCCGGAACGTCGAGGTCGACAGCAGCACCCCGGCGAGGAACGCGCCCATCGCCATCGACAAGCCGCTAGCCTGGAACAGCAGCGCCGCGCCCAGCACTACCAGTAATGCCGCCGCCGTCATCACCTCGCGCAGCTTGGTCGACGCCAGCAGCGCGAACAGTGGATTCATCACCCGCTGGCCGACGAAGATCAGCAGCAGCACCGCCCCGATCGGCACGCCCATGCTGAGCACGCGCGTCACGATATCGACCTCGCCGCCCGAGGACGGCGCCAGAAACGCCACTATGGCCAGCAGCGGCACGATCGCCAGATCCTCCAGCAACAGGATCGACACCATGCGCTGCCCGCTATCGCTCGCCAGTTCGCCCCGCTCGCCCAGGATCTGCATGACGATGGCGGTCGAGGTCAAAACGAACCCCATGCCGAAGATGAACGCCACCACCGGCGCAAAGCCGAGCAGCACGCCGACGCCGGTCAGCAGTGCGCCGCAACTCGCGACCTGCACCACGCCCAGCCCAAAAATCTGCTTGCGCAGCGCCCACAGTTTGGACGGCTCCATTTCGAGCCCGATGATGAAGAGGAACATCACGACGCCCAATTCCGCCGTCGTCAGCACCGCCTCCGGATCGCGGATCATCCCGATGCCGGACGGCCCCAGCAGCAGTCCCGCCGCCAGATAACCGAGCACCGATCCGAGCCCGATCCGCTTGAACAGCGGCACACCGACCACCGCCGCGCCGAGCAGCGCCACCACCGGCACCAGATCGACACCATGCGCCGCAGCCTCCACCGCGTGTCCGACAACTTCCCCCGCCACCCGCGACTCCACTTCGTATGCTGGGGCCGAGTGTCGAGCCCCCTGCCAACGCCGTCAAG
>Ga0247806_10000691_pt1 | contig 19393 bp, 15 predicted proteins | sample UWRJL059202B1_FD_179935 | JGI IMG/M metagenome (GOLD analysis project Ga0247806, IMG submission 179935) | Plant litter microbial communities from Arlington Agricultural Research Station in Wisconsin, United States - UWRJ-L059-202B-1 | ecosystem: Environmental > Terrestrial > Plant litter >... | reverse complement strand
TTCCCATTAACATAGAAGACCAAATGAAGTCGGCTTACATTGACTATTCAATGTCGGTTATTGTCTCAAGGGCGCTTCCGGATGTTAGGGATGGCTTGAAACCCGTGCATAGAAGGGTACTATACGGAATGTATGAGTTGGGCGTTTTTAGTAACAGGGCCCATAAAAAATCGGCAAGGATCGTTGGTGAGGTTTTAGGTAAGTATCATCCGCATGGCGATACATCTGTTTATGATGCCATGGTGCGTATGGCCCAGGACTGGAGCCTTCGTTACCTTTTGGTAGACGGGCAGGGTAACTTTGGATCGGTTGACGGCGACAGCCCCGCAGCTATGCGATATACTGAGGCAAGGATGCGCAAAATATCTGAAGAGATAATGAGCGACCTTGATAAAGAAACAGTAGACTTTCAATTAAACTTTGATGATACCTTACAGGAACCTACGGTTATGCCTACGCGTGTTCCTAACCTTCTTATAAACGGGGCAAGTGGTATTGCAGTAGGTATGGCAACTAATATGCCGCCACACAACCTTACAGAGGTTATAGACGGTATTCTTGCTTACATAGACAACACTGATATAGAGATAGACGAACTGATGCACCATGTTAAAGCACCTGATTTTCCTACAGGTGGTATAATATATGGTTATGAGGGCGTTCGCGAAGCATTTAAAACCGGACGCGGCAGGATAGTAGTTCGTGCAAAAACAAGCTTTGAAGAAGTAGACGGGCGTGAATGTATTATTGTTACCGAAATACCTTACCAGGTAAACAAGGCTGACATGATTAAGAAAACCGCCGATATGGTTAACGACAAAAAAATTGAGGGTATTGCAAATATCCGTGATGAGTCTGACCGTAACGGTATGCGTATTGTTTACATTCTTAAGCGCGACGCTGTGCCTAACGTTGTTTTAAATACCTTATATAAGTTTACACAACTGCAGTCATCTTTTAGTGTTAATAATATTGCTCTTGTTGCCGGAAGGCCGCAAATGCTTAACCTAAAAGACATGATTCACTATTTTGTGGAACACAGGCATGATGTGGTTATACGCAGGACTAAATTTGACCTTCGTAAAGCTGAAGAGCGTGCGCACATATTAGAAGGTTTAATTATAGCATCTGATAATATAGATGAAGTAATTGCATTAATACGTTCATCAAAAGATGGTGAAGAAGCGCGTGGTAAATTAATTGAGCGCTTTAACTTGTCTGAAATTCAGGCACGTGCTATTGTAGAGATGCGATTAAGGCAGCTTACAGGGCTGGAGCAGGATAAGCTTCGTGCCGAGTATGAAGAGATAATGAAATTGATTGCCGAATTGAGAGCTTTATTAGCGGATGTTAACCTTAGGATGGCTCTTATTAAAGAAGAGCTTGCTGAAATTAGGGATAAATATGGCGATGAGCGCCGCTCGCAAATAGAATATTCCGGAGGAGATGTAAGTATAGAAGACCTTATTGCCGATGAAAATGTGGTTATTACCATATCTCACGCTGGCTATATAAAACGTACACCACTATCAGAATATAAAACACAAAATAGGGGAGGCGTTGGCCAAAAAGGTGTGGCTACCCGCGACCAGGATTTCCTTGAGCATTTATTTGTAGCAACAAACCACAACTACATGCTGTTCTTTACCCAAAAAGGTAAATGTTTCTGGATGCGTGTTTACGAAATTCCGGAAGGCACAAAAACAAGTAAAGGCCGTGCTATACAAAACCTTATTAATATAGAGAACGACGATAAGGTTAAGGCATTTATTTGTACACAGGATTTAAAGAACGAAGATTATATAAACAGCCACTACGTTATTATGGCTACTAAACAGGGTATTGTTAAAAAGACCCTATTAGAGCAGTATTCAAGGCCAAGGCTAAACGGTATTGCAGCAATAACCATTCGTGAAGACGATGAGTTATTAGAGGCTAAACTTACCACAGGCGAGAGCCAGGTACTTATAGCGGTAAAATCGGGCAAGCTGGTTCGTTTTGAAGAAGGAAAGACGCGCCCAATGGGCCGTAGCGCAAGTGGGGTGCGAGGTATAACGCTTCAGGATGATAAAGACGAAGTAATTGGCATGGTATCTGTAAATGACATGAATACCGAGATCCTTGTAGTATCAGAGAACGGATACGGCAAGCGTTCAAGTCTTGACGATTACAGGATAACCAACCGTGGTGGTAAAGGTGTAAAAACCCTTAGCATTACAGATAAAACAGGTAGCCTTGTATCTATAAACAGTGTAAACGATGCCGATGACTTAATGATCATTAATAAATCGGGCCTTACCATTCGTATGGCAGTTAGCGACCTTAGGGTTATGGGCCGTGCTACACAGGGTGTGCGCCTTATAAACATTAAAGGTAACGACTCTATTGCGGCAGTTACTAAGGTAATGCGCGAAGAAGAGGCTGTGGATGAAGCCGTGGGCGAAGTGCTTGATGGTGTGGACGCCGAAAATGGTGTTAACGGAATTATTTTACCGGAAGGTACCGATGCAGAAGACCTGGATATTGATCGTGTTGATTTTACTGAAGACGAACAAACTGAAGAATAACTAAAGATTTTTAATAATGAAAGTTACTTATGTACTGGCAGCTTCGCTATTGTTATCCCTTAGCGCATTTGCCCAAAAAGATGGATTAAAAGCCCTTAAAAAGCTTGATGATAAAGAGCAGCCTACAGCGGCAGATTTTACCGAGTATGGTAGGTTACTTAAAGAAGTTGAACCTAAAATAGGTGGTGCCACACCAGAACAAAAAGCCGAATACCTTTATTATAAGGGAAATTATGGCATTTTACAGGCAATGGCTAATCCAGTTAACTCTAAAGCGGCTTTTGAAACTGCCGTTGCAGATTTAAACCAGGTTATCGAGCTTGAAAAAACAGGCAAGAAAAAATATACTAAAGAAATTCAGGAAGAAACATTTCCTGAATTAAAAACGGCCGCTATAACAATGGCGCAAAAAGCTGCAGAACAAAAAAACTATAAATTATCTGGTGCTTTTTATGCTGCTGCTTATAAAGTAGATCCTAATGATGGAGCGCAGTTGTATAATGCTGCGGCCATGGCTGTTAATGGTGAGGATTTTGATAGTGCGCTTGAATATTACCTGCAGCTTGAAAAAGTAGGCTTTACAGGAGAAGGAACAAACTATTCGGCTAAAAGTAAAGCTACCGGGCAGGTAGAAAGTTTTCCTAATAAAGCCACTATGGATGTTGCTGTAAAGCAAGGTTTGTATACGGATGCTAAAATTGATAAGCTTCCTTCTTTAAGAGGTGATATCGTTAAAAATATTGCACTTATATATGCCCAGAAAGGTGAAGTTGAAAAAGCTAAACAGGCTATGGCCAATGCAAGGAAAGCGAATCCTGAAGATACAAGCCTGATTATTGCTGAAGCTGAACTATATCTTAAAACTAAAGATATGGCTAAATATAAAGAGCTTATTACAGAGGCTGTTGCTAAAAACCCTAACGACGAAGTATTGCTTTACAACCTTGCAGTTGTAAGTACAGAGGCAGATCCTGCTACTGCAGAGGCTTATTACAAAAAAGCACTTGCTGTTAAACCTGATTATTTTGATGCGTTGGTAGGTTTAGGTGCTTTACAGCTTAATGGCGAAAAGCAAATTGTAGATGAGATGAATAAGCTTACAACATCTACTAAAGATAACGCCCGTTATGATGTGCTTAAAAAGAAAAGAGAAGCTTTATATGCTAACGCATTACCGTATTTTGAAAAAGCTCATAAAGTTAATCCCGATGACCAAGGTTTAATAACTACTCTTGCAGGCCTTTACCAGGCTCTTGAGAGAACTAACGATTACAAAGCGATGAAAGCTAAGAAAAAAGCTTAATATCACTTAAAAATAATATGATGATTACGCCCTGCAACCGCTGGGCGTTTTTTTATGCCCATATCTAACTATAATAGTTATATATTAAGTGTTTTCTTGAACTAAAGGCTAAGGATTGAATAGTGTAATATAGTCCTGTTCACCTGCAATTATAAAGATTAAAGCAGTTGTAAGTTATTTGCTTTTGCTATTGGTGTATATGCAGTTTGATAAATAATAAATAAGGTAGTACCACAAAAAAAGGAGGCTGTCTATTTATTTAGACAGCCTCCTCAATATAAATTAACCACTTAAGATTATTTACCTTGTTGGTTTTTCATTTCTTTCTCAATCATGTCATAAAACTGATCAATTTTAGGAAGTACGAGTATTCTTGTTCTCCTGTTTTTAGCTCTTCCTTCAGGAGTAGTGTTGCTGTCTATAGGAATAAATTCGCTACGGCCAGAAGCTACAAGACGTTTAGGATCTATGCCAAAATCATTTTGTAGTATCCTTACAATAGATGTAGCACGCTTAACACTTAAATCCCAGTTGTCTATAAGTACGGTATTTTTAATAGGCACATTATCCGTGTGGCCTTCTACCATACACTCAAAGTCTGGTTTGTCCTGAACGATTTTAGCCACTTTGCCTAAAATTTCTTTAGCTCTGTCTGTTACGTTGTAGCTACCACTTTTAAATAAAAGTTTATCGGCAATAGATATGTAAACCACACCTTTTTCTACACTTACGTCAATATCCGGATCATTTACGCCCACAGCTCTTTTAATGCTTGTTACCAAGGCAAGAGTTACAGAGTCTTTACGTGTTAATGCATCCTGAAGTCTTGTTATTTTAAGGTCCTTCTCTTTAAGGCTCTCTAAAGATTTTTCAAGATTTTCTGCACCTTTAGATGATAAGGTGGTAATGTTACCCACGGTATTAATAAGGTCGCTGTTGTTTTTCTTTAAAAAATCAAGCTGGTTAGCAACGGCATCTTTTTCTGTAAGACATTGGTTTAGTTTTACAGTGGCAGTATTCAGTAAGTCCTGAATCTCCTTGTTTTTGGCTTCCAGAGCGGCGATCTTTTTCTTAGATCCGCAGGAAGTAAGCGTCATCGCTACTAGCGAAAGCATTAGGATGGATCTTCTCATAAAGTTTAAATTTAAATTTTAACAAAATTAATACTAATCTAAAAAATAGTAACGCATTTACACATAAACTATTGTTAAATTAAGAATCAAACACCTTGCCATTTTTAACAAAATATTTGTAAGGAATGCTTTTTGTTTTGTAGTAATTTTTGTACTGTTTTGATTCTCTTTTGTTTATGAAATAAAAGAGTTTTAAATAAAAGTAAAAATGTGCATTTAGCACGGCAAAAAAATTTGCAAACTGTCCTTTAGTTAAAAACTGTATTCCCGCAAGGCCATCTAATACCATTCTTATAAATAAAACAGGTATTATTTGACCTTTTGGTACATTTTTGAGTACCATCCATAACGAGTTGCGAAAGTTAAGAAACGTTTTGCGCGGGTTAGTAGTGCTAAGTGTTGCGCCACCCACATGGTAAATGGCAGATGCACTGCAAAACCTAATCTTATAATTTTTATTAAAGGCTCTCCAGCACAAATCGATCTCTTCCTGGTGGGCAAAAAAATCTTCGTCGAAGCCGTTAAGTTTACGGTAAATGTCTTTCCTAATAAAGAAGCAGGCACCAGATGCCCAGAAAATCTCGGCTTCATCGTTATACTGGCCCTTGTCCTGTTCTATAGTTTCTAAAATCCTGCCACGGCAAAACGGGTAGCCATATTTATCTATAAAACCACCGGCAGCACCGGCGTACTCAAAATACGATTTATTTTTATAATCCAGTATTTTTGGCTGAATAATGGCAGTTTCATTATCTTTCTCAAAAAGGTCGATAACGGGTTGCAGCCACCCTGGGGTAACTTCAACATCAGAATTTACAAGGGCATAAATTTCTTCCTCAACATCTTTAAGGGCTATATTATACCCTTTGGCATAACCATAGTTACCCTGGTTTAGTATAATCTTTATATCGGGGTAAGCAGCCTGTACAAATGCTACAGACTCATCTGTAGAGGCATTGTCGGCAACATATATTTGTGCTTCGGGCGAATGTGCCATAACCGAAGGTAAAAATTGCTCTAGGAGTTTTTTACCGTTCCAGTTAAGGATTACAACAGCTATACTTTTCATAGTGCGGGAGAGTATTGTGGGGCGTCTGGCATAAAATTATAACGTTCGGCAACGTGGTCCATCTGGCAAAAATAATGATTAAGCCCATTGGTAACCATGAGATGCACTGCATTAAGCGACATATTATAGCGGGCTATCTGGTCGAAAGTAGTTTGAGATATAGGTACGGCAGGAGCCTTACATTCTACCACTAAAAATATTGTACCATCGGGCTTAAATACAACCACATCATACCGCTTTGTAAGGCCGTTTATTTTTACTATTTTCTCTACGTTTATGTGCGACATGGGGAACTTTTTGTCCTGGTGCAAAAAGCGTACTACATGCTGCCGCACCCATTCTTCGGGAGTAAGAACAATAAACTTTTTACGTATCTCATCAAAAATGGCGACCTTATTTTCACTATTTTTGAAACGGAATGTATAGTCAGGAAAATTAAGCTTCTGCATACTGCAAAGGTAGATTTTTTAGGCAATAAATATAGCGCACAATTGTGGACGAAATTATAAAGATTATTAATGATATTAAGCAGGGCAACATTAAGCCTATTTATTTTTTAATGGGCGAAGAGCCTTATTATATAGATAAGCTTACCGAATATATTGAGAACAATATTCTTACCGAAGAAGAGAAGGGCTTTAACCAGATGGTGCTGTATGGCAAGGATGTTACTGTAGAGGATATTGTAGCCAATGCCAAGCGTTACCCCATGATGGCCGACCGCCAGGTGGTTATTGTTAAAGAAGCGCAGGAACTGTCGCGCACTATAGAAAAACTTGAAAGCTATGCCGAAAACCCACAAACCACAACGGTTTTAGTTATTGCCTACAAATATAAAACGCTTGATAAACGCAAAAAAGTTACCAAGGTTATAGATAAGAACGGGTTAATTTTCGAAAGCAAAAAGCTTTATGATAACCAGGTGGGCGACTGGATAAAACGTGTACTATCGGGCAAAGGGTACAGCATAGAGCCTAAGGGTGCCGCTATGCTTGTAGAGTTTTTAGGTAACGACCTTAGTAAAATAAGCAATGAGCTTGATAAGCTTGCCATTGTTTTGCCAAAAGGCAGTACCATTACCCCAAAACTTATAGAAGATAATATTGGCATTAGTAAAGATTATAACGTGTTTGAGCTGCGCAAAGCCATAGGGGAAAAGGATCAGCTTAAAGCTTATAAGATAGCCGACTATTTTGCCCAGAACCCCAAAGACAATCCGCTGGTAATGACCGTGGGTCTTGTGTTTGGCTTTTTTACGCAGTTATTACAATACCACGGTATTAAAGATAAAAACCCCGCAAATGTGGCTAAAATGCTTAGGGTAAACCCTTACTTTTTAAAAGATTATGATATTGCCCTGCGCAATTACACTATGCGAAAAGTGAGTGGCATTGTGGCTACTCTTAGAGAAATTGATGTAAAGAGTAAAGGGGTGGGAGCAAACGCGTTACCACAATCTGATTTATTACGGGAGATGCTGGTTAAAATTTTTAATTAAGATCTGCAAAATATAAGTAGGTATAGCTATTTAATGCTTATATTCTAATCTCCTATTAAGCGTCTATGTATCCTTTGCCTGTAGGCAGCTCAAATATCTCCAGATCAAAATAAGCAACAGATGCAATTATATGGTCAAAAATATCGGCCATAATATATTCGTGGTTTATCCAGCGTTTGTCTTTGGTAAATACATAAACCTCTATAGGGATGCCCTTTTCTGTAGGTTGCAGGTGGCGGCACATAATGGTCATGTTCTTATTAATCCCCGGATGCGTTTCTATATACGTATTGATATATTTGCGGAATATGCCCAGATTAGTCAGGTTGCGCCCATTTATAGATATCGATTTGTCTATATTATTTTCTTCATTATAAATTTCTATCTCTTCAAACCTCTGGGTTAGGTAGTCAGATATAAGTTGGATCTTCTTTAGTTCCCCAAGTTCGCTTTCATGAATAAACCGTACACTGTTAGCTTTAATAAGCAGGTGGCGTTTAATGCGCCTGCCATCGCTATGCAGCATGCCGCGCCAGTTTTTAAACGAATCAGATATTAAGCTGTAGGTGGGGATGGTAGTGGTAGTCATATCAAAATTCTGCACTTTAACGGTAGCAAGGTTAATTTCGATAACGGTACCGTCGGCACCAAATTTTTCAATGGTAATCCAATCGCCTATACGCACAATATCGTTAATGGTAACCTGTATACTGGCTACAAGTCCTAATAGCGTATCTTTAAATATAACTATTATTACGGCTGATATAGCTCCAAAGGTACTTATCAGGGCTATCATAGTAGTATTAAACAGCGTAAGTACAATACCCGTAATACAAAATATCCAGAGCATGATCATTACTACCTGAATATAGCTGTCTATGGGTTTGTCGTTATAATCGGGCAGCAGTTTGAGGTAGTCCTTAACAGCGTTAAACACACTCCTCACTATCCAGATACTTATAAGGATGATGCAAATGGTAATGCCTTTGTTAAAAAGATATTCCCAGTAGGTAAAGCCTTTTAGCGCCAGCGGGACCGTTTTATAAATAAAATATAGCGGTATGGCGTGGGCAATATATTCCGGTGTATTATTGGTAACTAAAAAATCGTCGAACTGGGTTTTAGTCCTTTTGGCAGTAATGTTCATGGCAAAAACAAGTATTTTGCGTGCCACAACATCTATAAAATAAGCTGCAATGCCTATCATTACCATATCTACAGCAAGGTTAACGTAAGATGCCGTCATAGCACCTACATCGGCCTTGCGTAGTAGTTTATATGCCCAGTTAAATAATCCCATTTAGTTGTTTTGAGACGTCCTGAAATATTTATATTCAATATAAAAAGTACCAAAAGGTACAATTGAGGCAAGGCAAATAATAAGCAATTTTTTTAGAGGCCAGTCCTGCTCGAATTTTAGCATTAAAGCCATAAAAATATAAGCTATAAATAACACACCGTGTGCCATACCCATAGGGCGAATGTATTCCGGGTTATCAAATACATATTTAAGGGGCATTGCCACAAAAAATAATAACAATAACGAAATACCCTCCAGGGTAGCAACTATTTTAAAAAAGCGAACCATAATATAAAATTTTTGCAAAGGTAAGCAAGCCGCACTTTGTAGCGAAGTAAAAACTTTAGATAACTAAAAATAAAAAAGCTGTTTGGGTCTACAAACAGCTTTGGTATAAAATATAAGGTGCAATGCTTAGTGTGCAAGGAATGCTTTGTTGTATTCTTTTAGGTCGAGAACATTGTTCTTGTGCGATAAGTCGCTAAAAAGATTGATAATATAATCAAGGCTCTCCAGGTTATTTTCGTTTGCAGGAGCATCTTCAGTAACCAGTTCTCCATCATCTATAGGCTCATCATCAGGTATAGGTATAAGGAACGCGCCATTAGCTTCAATATGCTCATACGTAAGGCGTATGGCTTTAGTAAGCACCGGATTATTTTCTTCAAGGGAATATTCGCGTAATTTTTTAAGGTCGGCTACCAATACTTCCGCTTCAAAACCTTTTTTAAAGAGGTCAAGCTGTATTTTATTGATCAGTTTCAATGCACTCGGATTTTCCACAGTAAATATTTTTGGTTTGTACTTTTTATTAAGAATGGCAAAAATACTATTTTATATAATTTTACCATATCTTTTTTGTAATTTATTGTGATAGAAAAATTAACCCGTATTTTTGGCCTGTATGAGTAAACGCGACTTTAAAAAATACCTTGCCTCACTGCCCAAGCCCGAGCTTGAAGAACAGCTTATTGCCCTGTATGATAAATTTGCCGATGTAAAGGCGTACTACGATTTTATATTTAACCCCAAAGAGGAAAAACTGGAACAGGCAGCCAAAGCTAAGATTGCCAATGAGTATTTTCCGTTAAAGGGTAAGCGGCCTAAACTGCGCCGTTCTATAGCGCAAAAGTACATTAAGCACTTTTTAAGCCTTGGGGTAGACCCTTATGTAGTGGCAGATGTTATGCTGTTTACTATAGAAACCGCTATGAAATACAGTGCTAAACGCGAAATGAAGTACGGCTCTTTTTATAAAAGTATCTTTACCGCATACAAGCAAGTGGTTGACTATGTTGTGGTTAATGGTATGACGCCCAATTTTAAAGACCGCATTACTGCTGTATACAAAGAAAGTATTAGCCAGCACTGGGAAAACATGAAAGAGTTTGAAAGGGTGTATGACAATTTTGAATGAGATTACCCAATGCTAAAATTTGTTAATTTGTATAATAATAGTATTGTAAAGCCTTAATTTTGTAGGTAAATTACTGTTTAAAGAATGTTGAGTAACTATAAACCTTAAACCTTTAACTATAAATTTATTTGCTATGGCTCAATTTATAAAAGTATATCCGCAAAACCCTAATGAGAAAGAGATTGCAAAAATTGTAAAAGTTTTGCAGGATGGTGGCCTCATAATCTATCCTACAGATACTGTTTATGGTTTGGGCTGCGATATCACTAATAATAAAGCTCTGGAGCGTGTGGCTAAATTAAAAGGCATTAAGCTTGAAAAAGCCAATTTCTCTTTCGTATGTTCAGATCTTAGTAATATATCTGACTATGTTAAGCAGATAGATACTTCTACCTTTAAGATACTAAAACGCTCGTTGCCGGGGCCTTATACGTTCATTTTGCCGGGCAATAACAACCTGCCTAAAGCTTTTAAAAATAAAACCACCGTGGGTATCCGCGTGCCTGATAACGCCATTGCCCTCGAAATTGTAAAGCAACTGGGCAACCCTATTATTTCGACTTCTATTTATGATGATGACGAAGTGATTGAATACAGCACCGACCCGGAACTGATTTTTGAAAAATGGCAAAACCTTGTAGATATTGTTATAGATGGCGGTTATGGCGATAACAGCCCCTCTACAATTATAGACCTTTCCGGCCCTGAGCCTGTTGTGGTTAGGGAAGGTAAAGGAGATATTGATATTTTTTAAAGTAGTTTATATACGTATAAACCTCGTGTAAAAATCTCTGCAATTGCATTTTTTTAAAAATTCTATTGTGTTAGCAATCAGTGCTGTTAACTGCAAGTGCAAGCCCCCCTTGAGATGTTTCTTTATATTTATTATTCATATCCTGTGCCGTTTTCCACATTGTGCTAACCACTTTATCTAAAGGTACTTTAGCATTACGCGGATCGGTTTCCAGTGCAAGTTCTGCAGCATTGATAGCTTTTATTGCTCCCATTGTATTACGCTCTATGCAAGGTATTTGTACCAATCCGCCTATAGGGTCGCAGGTCATGCCAAGGTGGTGTTCCATAGCAATTTCGGCCGCCATAAGGCATTGTTCTGGTGTGCCGCCCATAAGCTCGCACAACGCAGCCGCAGCCATAGCCGATGATACACCAATTTCTGCCTGGCAACCGCCCATGGCGGCAGATATAGTAGCACCTTTCTTAAAGATACTGCCTATTTCGCCGGCTACTAAAAGGAATTGCTTTATCTCGTCAAAACCGGCTTTATGGTTTTCTATAACAAGGTAATACATAAGTACAGCCGGAATTACGCCGGCACTACCATTAGTAGGTGCAGTAACCACACGGCCTAAGGCTGCATTAACCTCATTTACAGATAGTGCAAAACAGCTAACCCACTTAAGTATCTGCCTGAATTTAACCTCGGTACAGCGAATAACTTCCAGCCATTCCTGCGGAGAGTTGTACGGTATTTCGCTAATAAGGCCTTTGTGCATATCAAACGCACGGCGGCGCACGTTTAGACCACCAGGTAGTATTCCTCCTGTGTGGCAGCCTGTATACATACATTCCAGCATGGTAGTCCAAATGCGCTTTAGCTCATGGTCTATCTGCTCTTCTGTACGTATGGACTTTTCGTTTTCGTATACAATTTCAGATATTTTTTTGTTCTCGCTAATGGTGTAAGAAAGAAGCTGGTCGGCAAGGTCAATAGGGTAGGGAAACGCTCCTTTTATAACTTCTTTTTCTTTTGCAACAACACGCTCTTCTTTAACTACAAAGCCCCCGCCAATGGAGTAAAAGGTAGAGGTATATTCACCTTCGGTCAAAAAAGCAGTAAACTTGAAGCCATTGGCATGAAACGGCAGGAAGTTGCGGTTAAAAACAATATCGGCATCAACATTAAAACCTATAAATTTCTCATTACCCAGGTTAAGGGTTTTGGTAAGGTTAATGCTATGGATAATACCCGAAATACTATCAATAGGTACATATTCAGGGTCGGCACCGCTAAGGCCCAGCATTACCGCAAGATCTGTCGCGTGGCCTATACCGGTAAGTGAAAGCGAGCCATAAAGGTCTACCTTTACACGCTGTATATCATTAAAAATTCCCATAGAACGCACTTCATTAAGAAAGCGTTCGGCACCACGCCATGGGCCAAGGGTATGGGAGCTCGACGGGCCAACGCCTATCTTAAGCATATCAAAAACAGAAATACATTCGGTCATAGCAATAGGGCAATTTGTTGCAAAGATACTTTTTTTGCCGGCGGCAAAGGTAAATAAATTGTGATTACTATAACGATATAGAGATAAAATTGTTATATTGTTAATGTAGGATTGGTTAGTAAATTTCAACTGCAATTGTAGATGGACCTTTGTCTATAAAGATATCTGTCTTATTCCACATTTTAATATTGGTTATAACAACAAAGCTTCCTGGCTCCACTTCTTTCAACAAAGCATTAACTTCTTTATTCATTTTATTTCCTTCAACAACAAAGGTTTTTTGTTTGCGATGCTTTAAAGGAAAAACTACGTCAAATTGTTTCACTCCGAAATCAGCATTACATTCATAAAGTAACATGTTTTCAAATATAATGTTAACTTGAGAACCCATCAACATTTCTTTAGTCATCAAGTAAGAACCCTTTAAGTCATCATTTAGTACTCCCGTAGGCGCAGGCAAACCTTTTATCCTAAATACTTTTTTTTCAGTCAGAAGTTTTCCATCGGGCATCTTCCCCACAATGGTAATGGTTACTTCATTCCCTAAGCCTGGATTCAGGATATAATTTCCTTGGCCAGTTCCTTTCTTTAGCCCTGGTGCACTTGCAGTAAATGACTTCGCACCCGGCACTGCAATTTTAATAGGGTTATCTATGCCGCGGTAAATCACGTTTAATCTTTCGGCAGAAACTACGGAGATGTTTGAACGGCTTATGCTGTCAGATTGGGCAAAAGCGGAGATGCTAAATAGCAGGATTAGCAGGTATTTCATAACTAAAGTCTTTCAGCCAAATATAACCAAATCCTTCGCATAGGACCATAAAAAAACCTCCCGGTTGGGAGGTTAAGTAAAATATTTTAGCTAATTAGTTAACTATAATTTTCTTTGTAACCGTTTGATTGCCCGAAGTGGCTTTAAGCATATAAAAGCCCTGAGAAAGATCTCTTACATTATAAGTGTTACTTACAGCCTGTGGCTTTTGTATGCGCTGAACCAGCTGACCGTTAAGGTTTATAACTTCTATAACTTCCAGAGGAGACTCAGAGTATATGTTTACCTCGTGGTTTAGCGCAGGGTTAGGGTAAACAGCTATTGTATTAGCTGTAAAATCTTTTACGCCTGCTACAGTACCCCAGATAGTAGTAACATATTCCGGGTGGTCTATATAAGGGTTTCTGTTATTTTGTCTTCCGTATATTGCATTATTACGGTCTAACTCTCTTTGGCTTACAGGGTCTTGATTGTTCCATGTAAGTAGTATGTTCAAAAAGGTGTTATTAAGCGCATGATCTTCTGTGCCATCAAACATTGCTTTTGATTGTGTAGAAGAAACATTTGTAGACGTGTAAAAACCAGATAACTGCCCTTGGTAACGTGTTACAAAATACAATATCATACGGGCTACATCGCCTTTAAACTCGTCTATAGGTTCAAAAACAGTGGCTGTATATCCTGCTGAGTAGCCAGAATTTAAGTTGGCACCTTTTTTAGACCCATTGGTTGTTGTTAAAGTAGCAGTATCTACTTTACCAAAAGGGAAATTACCTCTTTGGCCATTTACGTACTTATCTGTAGGTACTATAAAATGTGCATCTGCATACATGGGTAATGCCGAGCTAAAATAAGATTGAGGTACAATGTGTTCCCTGTTAAAACGTTGGCCTTCGGCCGTACCAAGACTACCATCGTCCTGTTGTTCACTGCCATAGGTGTACTCGTATGAATCGGTACCTGTAGGGATTTCAGAATAGATATCTAAAAGAGTACCGTTGTTTTCATAATAAAGATCTTTGTCAGATAGAACATAGGTATCATACAATCCTCTATAACCTCTGTCGTTATGATCGTCTATTATATTATGCAACTGGGTTTTTAGCGCGTAGCCAGTTCCCGTTGCTGAGTTGTAATAACCGGCAGGTATCTGTGCAAAAGCAGCAGTACTTAACAATGCCAGTAGTAAAGCGTAATTGTTTTTCATTTTGTAAATTAATAAGGGGGCAAATGTAGTAAGTTTATAAACACAGTTAATAAGTTTAACATTTACAGGCCTCTCTGTTATTTTTTTCGTTCCATAAGGGCCATATAAAACCCGTCAAACCCGGATTCTGATGCTAACACCTTATTTTCTTTTACAAAAGTAAACTCTTTACCTATCTCTGTTGTTAAGAAATGTTTAACCTGTTGCTCATTTTCAGATGGTAGTATAGAACATGTAGCATATACAAGTTTACCGCCCGGCTTAACTATTTTACTATAGCTTTCCAGTACTTCGGCCTGAGTTTTCCTGATGTTATCTATAAACTCCGGCTGTAGTTTCCACTTACTGTCCGGGTTACGTTTCATAACACCAAGGCCGCTGCATGGCGCATCTATAAGAACACGGTCGGCTTTTTCATGCAGTTTTTTAATAACCTTAGTACTGTCTATAATACGGTACTCAATATTAAAAGCACTATCGCGTTTTGCTCTGATTTTTAGCTGTTTTAGCTTGCTTTCGTAAAGATCCATTGCAATAAGCTGGCCTTTATTTTCCATAAGGGCAGCCATGTGCAGGGTTTTACCACCGGCACCGGCGCAGGTATCTACCACGCGCATGCCGGGCTCAACCTCAAGAAAACGCGCCACCATTTGCGATGATGCGTCCTGAACCTCAAAAAAACCTTCTTTAAAAGCATCGGTCATAAATACATTGGCACGCTTTTTAAGTATAAGTGCATCCGGATACTCCTTTAGCACTTCGGTATCTATATTAAGGTCCATAAGTATGGCCCTAAGTTTTTCGCGTGTAGTCTTAAGGGTATTTACCCTAAGTATAACTTTAGCCTGCTCGTTTTGTGCAGAAAGTTCTTTTTCCCATTTAGCTTCACCAAGTTCTTTAACGCCCAGTTCGTCCATCCAGTCAGGAATAGACTCGCGGTATTTTCTTATTTTAGAAAGCTCGTCAAAACGGCCTTTAATACGGCGCACAGGGGTATCTTCAAAATACTTCCAGTCGGGCAGGGTAATGCCACGAAGTACAGCCCATACGGCAAATATGCGCCAAATATTATCCCTGTCAAAAGGTTCCTTAACCTCTGCTATCTCTACATAAAGGCGTTTCCAGCGCACAATTTCATAAATTGTCTCAGCTACAAATTTGCGGTCGGCACTGCCCCAGCGCTTGTCTTTTTTAAGGGCGCGGGCCACAACCTTATCGGCATACTCTCCATCGTTAAAAATAAAACCTAACGAGTCTATAACCGTAAAACATAAATTCCTGTGTAATCTCATTATAAAAAATTGAACTGCAAAGGTATTATTTTTTAACGGATGTTTTGATCTTATATATTTATAAGAAAAGACATTGATTCATCATCATTAATTTCTAGTTCAATAATTTTAAGATATTTACTACACTTTGCATAATCCAATGAATAATTAAGTTTCGTAAAACTTTTTTGTAGCCTTGAGTTCATATGATAACTTATAGACTGAAAAACATTTTCTTTATTATATAATGCAGTACAATCGTCGTCAATAACATAAGGAATATTGTCCTGCAGTTTTCTTACTAATGTAGTTATTTCATTTCTTTGGTTTTGAATTTTATCAAAAAAAATGTTTTCATTTTTTTCTTTGAGCATAATAATTATCTGCTTGATAAAAGTATATTCGTTCATGAAGTAATAGGCAGGACGTGAGTGGGTTAAAGTGATTCCTGCATTAAAGTTATCATTGCCATTTATTGCTTTTGCAAAAATGCTACGTGCGTTATCAAATACATTAATTTCAAAACTATCGATATCATTTTGAATCTTTAAAATACAAAATTTTGCAGCAAAAGATAATCCAATTCTTTCATCAATTATCTTTTGATTAATTTTTGGTTTATTTTGAAATTGTGATTCGTAAAAAGTGATGAACGATTCAAGTATATTTTTTGTAATTTTTTTCCGAAATACTTTTGGCTCTAATTCAAATAATAAATCTATAATATTAAGGTAATTGTGTTTTTCCGATTTATAAATTGAAAAAATAATTTCTTCTTTCCTAACATGGTTTGATATAAATTTTGCTGAAAAAAAATCTTGGATTGATTTATGTGCCCATTTTATTTTTTGCCCTTCTTCAATAAATAGTGGTACGGTCGTTAATAAATCTTCATAATATTTGTTTTGATTAAACTCAATTGAGCTTTTTTGCTTCGCCTCTTTTATATAATTGATAAATTCGTCCTTTGTGTAAATTACTCTTCCAATTTTAGATGTTTCAAATGCGATATCACGCAAAATTACCTCAAAATCGAAAATATCTAAATTTGATTTTTTTGGTCTTTTGTAGCCCTCTTTAGTCAAATCATGATTCTTGAAAAGACATGAATATACTTCTTCGTAAAAGTTTATTTTTTTTGAAGGTATATCCCTGTTAAAAGTGTAGGATTTATATAATAATGATACAAGAAACGGATTAGATAAAAATTCTTTTACCTGAGCATTTTTTTCGTGTACTTCCGATATTAAATTATCTTTAATTTTAATATTGCTGATAAGGTCTAACTTACCTATTATTTCGAAAGCCTCTTTGTTTTCAAGAGGTTTAATATTGAACAATTGAAAATCTGCAAACGTTGATAACGCTGGTTCTGGTCTAGAAGTTATTATGAAATTATTTTTTCCTGATTTTTTGATAAAATCGCTCATTTGTACTGTTACATCATACTGAATGTCAAACGGAATCTCATCAAAACCATCTAATAGAATTGTAAAGGAACCTAGACTTAATAATTCATAAATTAAATCTTTATCAAAGGTTTTATCAATTGGATTTATTTGATTAATTATCTCATTAATCAAAGAATTGTTTCTGTCAACTTTTCGTAATTCGATTAATATTGGAATACTTTTATTTTGCTCTATTATAGATACAGTTATCCATTTTAGAATAGTTGATTTACCCATTCCAGCGTAATCAGATATTATTATTTTATTATATTCTTTAAAAAGATTAAAATCAAATACTTCAATAATATATCTTTTATTTTTATTGGCCTCCTCAAGAGTCAACGGTACGTAAAGTTCTTTAATTTTCGTTCGCGAATTAGGAAAAACTAAAGTCGGTATGTATAAACAGTTATTATACAGATTTTCTAAATAATTTGAAAATTTATTTTCCCAAAAATTATCTTCAATCTTGTGTTCTTTATCTCGTTTTAATATCCATTGATTTAGTCGAGTGATTTTAGGCTTAATCAGTGAAGAAATTAACGGTTCAATTATAGGTTTTGCAATTTCTGCAAAAGTTTTCACATCTTCTAAATTAATCTCCATAGTGTACTTTTAAGGAAAAGTAAATGTAATTATATTTCAACTTATTAAATTGAAAAATTAGGCAAAAGGTTTTAAAATAAAGTTTCAGACTTATTTTATCTAAACTATGTAGAGTCCGAATACTAAATTTTAATTTATTGCAAAAAAAATCCGTCCCGAAAAACTTCCGGGACGGATTATATTTATGTAAGCAAATCTGAAATCTGAAATCTGAAATCTGCGATTTGAAATCTAAAATTATATATGGATAACCTCGCCATAAGCGGCAGCGGCAGCTTCCATAACAGCCTCGCTCATGGTAGGGTGAGGGTGAACCGCTTTAATGATCTCATGGCCTGTAGTTTCAAGCTTACGGGCTACAACAGCCTCTGCTATCATATCGGTAACGCCGGCACCTATCATGTGGCAGCCTAACCATTCGCCATATTTGGCATCAAAAATTACTTTTACAAAACCATCAGGAGTACCTGCAGCTTTAGCCTTACCGGAAGCTGTAAAAGGGAATTTACCTATTTTAAGCTCGTAACCTTTTTCTCTTGCCGCTTTCTCTGTTAAACCTACCGATGCAATTTCCGGAGTAGCATACGTACAGCCCGGTATATTGCCATAATCTATAGGGTCTACATGCAGGCCTGCAATTTTCTCTACACAGGTAATACCTTCGGCAGATGCAACATGCGCCAATGCCTGGCCAGGAACGATATCGCCTATTGCGTAGTACCCCGGTATGTTAGTCTGGTAAAAAGCGTTAACAAGAACTTTATCCCTGTCGGTAGCAATGCCCACTTCTTCAAGGCCTATGTTCTCAATGTTCGATTTAATACCTACAGCCGATAAAAGGATGTCAGCCTCAAGGGTAATTTCGCCATCAGCAGTTTTAACGGTAGCTTTTACGCCTTCGCCGCTTGTATCTACTTTCTCTACAGATGCATTGGTCATAACCGTGATGCCTGCTTTTTTAATAGAACGCTCAAATTGTTTAGAGATATCTTCGTCTTCTACAGGAACAACGTTTGGCATAAACTCTACAATGGTAACTTTAGTACCCATAGCGTTATAAAAATGAGCAAATTCTACACCAATAGCGCCAGATCCTACAACGATCATGCTTTTAGGCTGCTCCGGCAATACCATAGCCTGGCGGTAGCCAATTACTTTTTTACCATCCTGAGGCAGGTTAGGCAATTCGCGCGAGCGTGCACCGGTAGCAATAATAATATGGTCAGCACTAATTTCTGTAACGGCACCGTCTTTATCGGTAACATCTATTTTTTTGCCCGGCTTAAGTTTACCGGTACCCATTATAACTTCTATCTTATTTTTTTTCATAAGGAACTGAACACCTTTGCTCATATCGCCGGCAACGTTACGGCTACGGGCAACAACAGCTCCAAAATCTTTATCAAATTCACTTATCGTTAATCCGTAATCAGCAGCATGCTTAAGGTAATCAAAAACCTGCGCGCTTTTTAGCAATGCTTTTGTAGGGATACAACCCCAGTTAAGGCAAATACCGCCAAGGCTTTCTTTCTCTACAATAGCTACTTTAA
>Ga0247806_10000688_pt1 | contig 19433 bp, 18 predicted proteins | sample UWRJL059202B1_FD_179935 | JGI IMG/M metagenome (GOLD analysis project Ga0247806, IMG submission 179935) | Plant litter microbial communities from Arlington Agricultural Research Station in Wisconsin, United States - UWRJ-L059-202B-1 | ecosystem: Environmental > Terrestrial > Plant litter >... | reverse complement strand
AGCGCGAACCGTCCAGGCTGCGGTTAGACAAAGCGCCGGCGATCGGACCATTGATCGCAGACAAAGCGTCGGCATCCACATAGCGGCTGCTTCCAACATCATCGATGTAATCTGTAAATGTCTTGCGGATGCCATACTCAAAGCTCAGGGAAACACTTTTGCCCAGGGAAAAGCGGCACCCCAATCCCAAAGGAATGGTCAGCTGTGTTTTGCCGTATCCTCTTTTCGACGACAATTCCGTACCCTGCCCTTCTGTAGCGAGCGGTTGCAGCTCGATTTCATCGCCGTTGTAGTCCGTCTTCGGGTTCATGTGGAAAATCCCCATTTCGACCAGCATGTAGGCAGTCCCTTTGTATTTGGAATGACCGATCTGGAAAGGGAAATAATTGAATTCGACACCGCCTGCCAATTCGTAGATCTTCGAATGGAAAGACAAGTTGCGGTTGCGCAGCAAAGCGATCCTGGAATCTGCATCTGAAGCTTCAATGCTCCCGATCGTGAAATTGCCGCGTATCGCGAGCCTGGAATGTACATTGAAACGGTACAGCGCACCGGCTGCAAGATTGGTATTCTTAAAATGACCGTATTGGTTCAGATCGCCGATGTAATAAGATCCGCCGACCAAAAAACCGAACTCCGAGCGCGAACGGCTATTCGCACGCTGTGCGCTGACCTGGAAAGCCATACAAATCAAAAGCATCAAACCGGTTAACTTCATTCTTGTCATCGTGATTTTAGAGAACGGCAATTTACAAAGAAAATTGCGCGTGCTAAACCGAAATGAGCAAAAAGACACGCAACAACCGTTGAATTAACTAAAATTCGCTGTCGGGATTATTTCTTCGGCGTAAAAATCACATCCACGCGCCTGTTTTGCTGCATCGAAAACTCGTCAACCTCGCGTGCCACAGGCAGTGTATTTCCAAAGCCTTCGTATTTAAGACGGCGTTTCGAGATGCCGCGTGCAATCAGGTCCGCATATACTTTTTTGGCGCGGCGTTCGGAAAGCAGCATATCGTTCTGGCAGCATACGTGTCCCCGAATGAAAGCATCAACTTCCGGATGCTCGTTCAGATAAGCTGCAAGCGCTTCAACATCCGCAGCTGCATTGCCCATATAGGTGTCTGTACCTCCGTAAAACTGTACTTCGAGCTTGATCGCACCCTTGGCTTTGCTGAAAGTTTCGATGCGCTCTTCTTTGGTTTCTGCTTTTTGGGGTTCTTCCGGCACCTGTTCAACCAACTTCGGTTTGTCCTCGATTACCTCTAAGGGCGGAATCTCCACAACTACAGGCTTCGGAACATAGGCCATTTCGACCTCGACTTTGCGCCAGCTTTTATCATCCGTCCCGTAATCCTGGGCATAAGCCTCTCCTTTTGTGTCTGCGATCCTGATCTTACCGTAATAGCCCTGCATCAGCTTCGCAGAGACGGTTTTCAGCCTTTTGTCTGCCAGTTTGTAATTGTAGCTTTGTGTGCCTACTGAATCTGTAAATCCGCGCAAGGTAATTGTCTGAACATCCTTGTGATCAATCTCATTCATCCAACCCAGGAGCTTCGCGACTGAATCCTGCGGAAAATCTGCTTTGTTAAAATCAAAATAACAGCTATAAATACGCGTTTCCAACTGAGCATAGCACTGGGAAGCGACTATCACGGACAATAGGATCAGGAAGTTCTTCATCGGCTTTTTGATGGTAAGTTAAAAAAATTATCTCAATTGCGCTTGTCGATGCCCCAAAGCATTTTGTTGCGGATGTTATCGAGGAAGGTCGTGTCTTCGAATTTGATGACATTGATCATGAATTCCGCCTTGTGGATCAGTACCTCTGCGCCCTGCGGAATGCTTTTTGAATTGGAATCGAGACTGATCAGGTATTTGCGTTCCCGGCCTTCGATGCTGAGTTTAATAGGCATGTGATCAGGAACTACCATTGGACGTACATTCAGGTTGTGTGGCGCGATCGGCGTTAAAATATGCACCTGGCAACCCGGTGTAATGATCGGCCCGCCGCAGCTCAAACTGTAGGCAGTCGATCCGGTCGGTGTTGCAACAATCAATCCATCAGCCCAGTAAGAATTGAGGTAGTTGCCATCCAGCGAAGCATGAACCGTAATCATCGACGCCGTATCCTTCTTGTGGAGTGTCACTTCGTTGAGGGCAATGTTGTCTTCGCCAAAAATAGCTTTGTCTGTTTCTACACGCAGCAACGACCGTTTCTGGTACATGAACTTTTTATCGCGCACACGCTCCATCGTCTCTGCGATCTGATCGGGGCTGATGCTCGCCAGGAAGCCAAGTCTCCCGGAATTGATCCCGAGAATAGGCACACCGCTTTCGCGGATGTAGCTCACCGTCTTGATGAAAGTTCCGTCACCGCCAATGCTGAAAACGAGGTCGATGCCGGATTTAAAATCGTGGTGCGAGGAAAATGTGTCGCAATGATCGCCACATCCCGCTTTTTTGTACAGCTGTTCTTTCAGCTCCTTTTCGAGAATGGCTTTCCAGCCGAAATCTTTGATGATCTTCAGTATGGCGTCAAAATGGGGTGCATTTTGTTTCGTGATCCTGGGGCCGTAAATCGCGACATTCATACCTAAAATTTCAAATAGTTCATCAATGCATCGTAGCGCACCTGCAGATCGTCCTCAAAATTGCTTTTCTGGTACGCGGCGCTGATCGTGTAATCATATCTTTCGAAAGTGCGGATGATGCGGTCGAGCTCCAGCTGATTGATCTTCAAAGTCACTTCCAGCTTCGTGCTGTCCGGCGAAGTCATGATGTAAGAACTCAATATCTTCGCATTGTTACTCTCGACGATCTGGGCAATCTGCGCCAGCGAATAATCAACCTGGTTGACTTCGAGCACAATAATTCCGCCACTTTCTTTGATGCTGCCTGTATTGGCGATCAAAGTCACGATCTGGTGGATGCTCGTGCAACCGAGATAAGTCTCGTCTTCTTCGAGAATCGGGATCACGGAGATCTTCTGTTCGGAAACCTTGAACAGTACTTCGTAGATGTGCGCATTCGCCTTCACGTAAGGACGCGGCAGGTGATCGAACAGTTTATCGAGGCTTTCTTCGAGGTCCATTTTATCGAGAATATCAGACTCAGAAATCAGTCCGACAAAGTTTTCATTTTTCAATACCGGCAGATGTGTTACTTTGAACTCATCCATCCAACGCAACGCGATCTCACCCGTATCCGTGTGTTTCAGGGGCGGGATTTCGTCCGTAATTAAATCTTTTGCAGTCATCGTTTGGCCAAAGTACTAAATAAGTTGATAATTCGTAAATTTGCTATCAAAAAATACGCAGCAACATGGCTACACAATTGAGTGTCAACATCAATAAAATCGCGACCTTGCGCAATGCGCGCGGGGGGAATGTGCCCGATCCGGTCCAGGTAGCCATCGACTGCGAGCGTTTCGGCGCTGCGGGCATCACGATTCATCCGCGGCCGGACGAGCGACATATCACGACACAGGATGTATATGACCTGCACAAAGTTGTGAAAACAGAGTTCAATATCGAGGGCTATCCCGACAGGCGTTTCATGGACCTGATCGCCGAGCTGAAGCCTGCACAAGCGACATTGGTTCCCGATCCGCCGAATGTATTGACCTCAAATGCAGGCTGGGACACGAAAAAACACCTCGAGGAACTGAAAGACCTCATCGCCGAACTGAAAAGTCACGGCGTCAGAACGGCGATCTTTACAGGAACCGACCTCGTGCACATCGAATATGCCGCACTGACGGGAACGGACCGTATCGAGCTGTATACCGGCCCTTATGCCGAGCAATTTCCCCAAAACCCGGAAAAAGCAATTGAACCGTATATCAATGCCGCTTACCTGGCAACGGATATGGGACTCGAACTGAATGCCGGTCACGACCTCAGCCTCGAAAACCTGCGTTTTTTCAAACAAAACATTCCTTTGCTCGCAGAAGTATCCATCGGCCATGCTTTGATTGCCGATGCATTGTACCTTGGACTCGAAAATACGATCCAGCGTTACACCTATTTACTGAGAGATTAACAGCCATCATCCCCATTCTAAAAATATACCCTTGGAAAACAAAACAGCAGCACCCAAACCGCAAATTCACGAAAGTTGGTTCCCTTTCCTGGAAGATCAGTTCAATCAGCCTTATTTCAGCGCTTTGAAACAATTCCTGGTGGATGAAAAAGCCAAGTATAAGGTATATCCTCCGGGATCGATGTTGTTCAAGGCCTTCAATAAAACGCCGTTTCCGGAAGTGAAAGTCGTGATCCTCGGTCAGGATCCTTACCACGGCGAAGGCCAGGCCGAAGGACTTTCTTTTTCCGTTGCGAAAGGTATCAAGACGCCGCCGTCGCTTGTGAATATTTTTACGGAACTGCAAAATGATCTCGGCTATGCGATCCCGAACCACGGAAGTCTCGTCAGCTGGGCCGAATCGGGCGTATTGCTATTGAATACAGCTTTGAGCGTACGCGCCGGCGAGCCGACCTCGCACCGCAACCAGGGTTGGGAAATATTTACCGATGCGGTGATCCGCGCGATCTCTGCGCACAAGGAGCACGTTGTGTTTATCCTTTGGGGAAAATTTGCGCATGAGAAGGAAAGCTTCATCGATACGTCGAAACACCTCGTGCTGAAAGCGCCGCATCCTTCCCCCTATTCCGCTGCTGCGGGATTCTTTGGCAGCAAACATTTCTCGAAAGCGAATGCTTACCTCGAATCGCATGCAATAGCACCGGTCAACTGGGAGATTGAAGATTAAGCCCAGAAGTCTGCCAAACAGGAGGACTTTCTCTCCCCAGCCAGCTTCAGTCTTGCATCTTTTAACTTGAAAAGATGTATCAGATCGCTGCGCGGATCTTATTTTCGAGCGTGTTGATGTCCATTCCACCGCTTTGCCGCCAGAGGATCTCGCCGCCTTTGAACAACACAAACATCGGCACGCCGCGTACCTTGAACTTATCGGCAGCCTGCGCATTCTTATCGATGTCGATCTTGATGATGCGGATATTTTCGCCCATTCTGTCCTTGAGCTGATCGAGGACCGGCATCATGGTCTGGCAAGGTCCACACCAGGTGGCAAAAAAGTCCACCAGCGTTGGTGTTTCCGATTGTACAATTTCCTGAAAATTACCCATGGTCTTTGTTTTTTTCCGGATCGTATTCCGCGAAGAGGTTCATCCAGATCAGCCGGCTGAAACGGAACGTGAACGGAGCAAGCCCCAACACGACCAGCGCGATCAATCCGACATACAACCAGGCATCCGCCTGCGGATACGTCCAGTAAGTGATTAAAAAAGTAGCAACTGAAGCCGCAACTGTCAAGCCGTAGCTCACATACATCGCGCCATACCAGTATCCGTTCTCTATCTCGTATTTGTGGCCGCAATGACTGCAGCGCTCATGCATTTTATCGAAGTTCCTGAGGTCATAGATGTTTTTGGTCACATACACATCTCCCCGATGGCAAACCGGGCATTTGGACTTCAGGATACTGTACATTTTGCCTTTCATAGTATAAATGTAAGGATGTTTCCGGGTTGAAAAGTCGAATTAACGCATTTTGACATTGACTATTAACCCCGCTCAATACATGTCTGAAAAATTTTCTTCCGAGCTTTCACCTACCGGTTCCCACAGCTCGATGCGGTTGCCTTCCGGATCTTGAATGTGCAGGAACTTCCCGAATGGATAAGAGGCGATTTCGTTGACGATTTTCACATTTTTCCCTTGCAATTGCTGCTGAAACGCTTCCATATGCTCAACCCTGAAATTCAGCATGGCCTGTTGTGCAGGCGAGCCAAAATAATCCGATTTTTCCTCGAAAGTACCGAGTTGCAGGAAACCCGGTTTGGCTGCGCTGTGGTTGAAGCGGAACAATACACCATAGTCATTTGTCGTGATGCCGAGTACTTCTTTGTACCAGTTGCGCATCGCTGTTGGGTCTTTGAATTTCAAAAACACACCACCTAATCCGGTTATCTTTCCTTGTTCCATGTCTGCTTATTTTCTCCAAAGGAAATAAAAAATCTCATTGTTTGCTCACCCCGCAATCGTGGAAAAATGCAACTTCCACAAGGTAGTCCATTTCGATGGCCTTGTAAAAGTCAGAACAATGTCCCGGCTCGTCGAGCATTTTGCGAATTTGTCCACGTACAAAATAGGCATAACCATCCGCAGGTTGCAGCGCGATCGCCTTTTCACAATCCTGCAAGGCAGTTTGTAAACCGGCAATTGCTTTTTCGCGTTTCGGTTCGACAGGTAATTCCCACAGCACGCCGTGCGCAGTCATTCCCAGGCTATCTGCCAATGCGAACCCTGAAAATTGAACGGGTTCAGAAAGTATTTCCGCGAGTGCGCGCCCGACATAGGCGGCTTCAAAAGTTGGGTCAAGCTTGATACATTGGGTGAAATCCTGGCGCGCAGCATCGTTCTTTCCGAGTGACAAGTAGATATGCCCGCGCACGAGGTATTCATTTTCGAGTCCGTAACTACGCGTTGTTTTGGCAGTTGAAATGCTTTGATTCATCCGTGCCAACGCCATTTCCGGTTCACCCAGCCCGAGATAAGCCAATGCGATGTGTACGTTGACCGACGCCCTGAAATCGACAAGTGTCCAGTTTAGTGTTTCTGTAGCGGTGGACACCGGACCGTCGGCATCGCGGTATGGCGCCGGGAGTTCCTGGATCGCGAGTGCCTTTTCATTGTACTGTACTGCGGACTGGTACTGTCCGGCTGCGAAGCAGACATCTGCCATCGCCACGAGCAGCCAGGGATCCCGCGGGAACTTTTCCAATCCCTGCTGAAAGGCCGCGATACTTTTCTCATATTGCCGGAGTGCATAAAACGACATGCCGCGCCGGTAATCGTAACCGGGTTGCGTAGGATCGCAATAGTCGCCCGCGCGGTTTTTGAGTTTCGCTGACAGGTCGGGATCGGCCGTTGACTTGCCGAGCAATCCCAATCCCTGGAAAACATCGTCGCAGGCGCCATCGAAATCGCCCTGGCGGTAACGTACGACGGAACGTTCGTAATAAGCCTTGTAATCTGCCGGATCCTGTGCGATACGCAGGTTGTATTCCGCCAGTTCCGGCTGATCATTCCCGGATTGTGCTCCCGCCATCAACGGACTGGCAATCAGCAACAAGTAAATGTATCTTTTCATGGGGCTTCAGAAATTGCGATAATTCCAAAGAAACGGAATATCCACGATAGAAGTTCCGCAGGCCCAGCCAAAAAAATATAATATCGAAGAAGTTGTTTTGTACCTGTCAGTCCCTTAAAACCAAGGCTCCTGATCGCGGTTCGTGATCGAAATAGTCTTCTGCAAGGCGACTGAGTTTGGGATTGTGATCCGTTCGTTTTGATCGGTCAGGATGTGCATGAAGAAAAAAGAAATGTGCTCGAGCTTCCCTTCGATGAGGTAATCTTTTTCGGTGATGCGGATGTAATCCCCGAGTCGCAGCGGGTGACTGAAAAAGATCACCAGCCCGGCCGTGATGTTGGAAAGTATCGACCACTGCGCAAAAAATGCGATACCGAGTACTGTAATCGTCGAAGTAAAGAAAACGAGGATCTGCTTTTGATCAACACCCCAGACAGCAGTCAGCGAAACAACCGCCAGCATGAAAACAATGAAATTGACGAGCCGCACGATGATGCGCCTTCTTTCGTTGGCCACCTGAAAATTGCGCACGATGCGGTGAATGGTCCGCTTGACAAAAAAATTCGTCAGCAGCCACAGTACCAAAACCACGAGGGTTTCCAGGATTTGAATTTCGTATAATTTCATGACGGGAAGCATAAACGCAAATTTCGCAAAAATACGATCTATTTTACCAGGTTTTCCATTTCCTGCGACCGGGGTCCTGTGAAAAATTCTAAAGACCAGCAATCTGCGGATGCTCTTTCTTCGTATTTTGTCCTGTCATGCCGTCTTGCGGTGAAATCTGATCTCTATGAAGCTTACTTTGCTTTTCATCATGGTTGCGTGTTATGTCGCCGCCGGCATTTATCACTTTGTGAACCCGCGCATGTATGTGCGCATCATGCCGCCTTATCTGCCCTGGCACCTGCCGCTTGTATACATCAGCGGGATCTGTGAGATCGCAATCGCTTTGCTGCTGATTCCTGAAAGTACGCGCCCACTGGCTGCATGGCTGTTAATTGCGCTGCTGATCGCTATTTTCCCGGCGAATATCCAGATGGCAGTCAAATACTGGCCGAGACAAAACAGCATGACCTGGATTGCACTGGCGCGGCTCCCTTTGCAGCTCGTGCTGATTGCATGGGCCTGGGTGTATACGAAGCCTTGATCCGAAGCAGAAAAAGAAAGGCGTTACAATAAAATCTCGCCACGTGTCAGGTCTTCAAGGGTTTCACGTTCACGAATGAGGTGAATTTCCTGGTTGTGGATCATTACTTCGCAAGGGCGCAAACGCGAATTGTAATTGTTGCTCATCGAAAAACCGTAAGCACCCGCATTGTGGATTGCGAGCACATCGCCTTCCTTTACTTCGGCGATCATTCGGTCATAACCGAGCGTATCGCTTTCGCAAATGTAGCCCACCACCGAGTACAGCTTTTTGCCGCCATCGGCATTGCTGATATTGCGAATGTGGTGGTAAGCATCGTAAAACATCGGGCGGATGAGGTGATTTTGTCCGCTGTTGACCCCAATGAAAACGGTTGAAGTCGTTTGTTTGACCACCGAACAGGTCACGAGCAGCACGCCGGCTTCGGACACAAGGAATTTTCCCGGTTCGAACCACAGCTCCAACTCGCGGCCATAAGATTTGCAGAACTCCTGGAATGAACGGACAATCGATCTGCCGATCGCCTGGATGTCCGTGACGATGTCGCCTTCTTTGTATGCGACTTTGAAGCCACTGCCGAAATCGAGGAACAACAGGTCGCGGAATTCGTGCGCTGCCTCGTACAACAATTCAGCGCCGCGCAGGAATACACCGGCATCCATGATGTCACTGCCCGTATGCATGTGCAGACCTTCGACGTGGATGTCGTAATGTTTCACAATGCGCAACACGTGTTTGAGCTGATAGATCGAAATGCCGAACTTCGAGTCAATATGTCCGACCGAAATGTGGCTGTTCCCTCCGGCCATGATGTGCGGATTGATGCGGATGCAACAGGGAACCCGGTTGCTATAGACTGCACCGAATTGCTCGAGGATCGACAGGTTATCAATGTTGATCCGCGCACCCAATGCTACAGCCTCACGGATTTCTTCGAAAGAAACGCAATTCGGCGTATATAGAATTTCATGGGGCTCAAATCCGGCACGTAGCGCGAGGTGAACTTCCTCGATCGAAACGGCATCGAGCCCCGCACCTTCTTTGCGCAATAAGTTCAGAATATTCACATTGCTGAGCGCCTTCATCGCATAATTGAGCTTCACAGTTACGCCTTCGAAAGCATTTTTTAAACTGTGGTACTGGCTAATTATTCTGCCGGCATCATAAACGTATGCCGGCGTACCGAATTCAGAAACAACCTGGAGCAACTGTGTATCATTCATTTTCTACAACTTATAATTTGTTGCAAATATAACGTTTAATAATTAATTAAAACATTTTGTTCATTATTCAACATTTTTGAGTTCTGATTTCTAGGCTGAAAAGGTGGAGTATCTACGGTGTTCCTGTATCGTTCCTGTATAGTTTCCTCAAGTATCGTCCGTGTTGTATCCCAAATAAGTGAAGACCTGTTGACAGAACTACACAGGGTTAATCATTCATCCCGCTCATCTGATCCGTTTCTGAAACAATTGCTCCCCAGAGGGCTAAAAAATACTTTCGTTTTGAATAACGTGAATTACTTCGACCTGTTCTTGTAGATCAGGTATCTCACCGGGAGGTAAGAAGCGAGGACAGAAAGTACACCCACCAGGCATAAAACCAGTACGCCGTCCATCCAGGTCAGGTGGATCGGGAAAGGTTCTCCGCCGGAATTCGGCATTTCGAGCAGGTGGCCGAAAATCTGCAGGAAGCAGATGCCATAACCGAGCAGCAAACCGAACGCGATGCCTTTACCGGCAATCAGCAGGCCTTCGAAGAAGAAGATGCGGAAGATGAAGCTTTCATTGGCACCGAAGCTTTCCAGTGTGCGGATATTGTCCTTTTTCTCGATGAAGAGCATCGTCAGCGAAGCCACGAGGTTGAATGCAGCCAGGACGAAGATGAAAATCAGGATCGCAATGACGATGATTTTCTCGGACTTGCTGGTCTGGTAGATCAGGGCATTTTTCTCGAGATGCGTGCTGACCTTGAATGTTGGACCCAGCTTGTCCTGCAGGGCTGCTTTGACTTTTTCGACGGAAGCTTCTGCGTTGATACCGACATACAGGGCAGTAATGTCATCGCCGTAATCGAGCATGGTTTTCGCGAGGTCAATCGGCAGGATAAAAGATTCGGCATTGACTTCGCGGTTGTAGTTAATGCGCCCGGAAATCCGGATGACCTGTGTGCGAAAAGGATTGGAAGTTGCTGTTACTTTCGCTTCGCGCTTTGGAAAATAAACAACCACGGTTTCGTAACCAGCTGTCTGCGGAATAAACCCATTTAGCTTATCGAGCAGCGTTGCTCCGATCACTGCCATCGGCTCGCCGTTTTCATCCAGCGTTGCAAAACCGTCCACAATGTGGCGTGACATGTCGGTCATTTCGAGAAATTCCGGTTCGATACCGGTCATGCGTGCATTCACGGATTTCTTTTCGTGCTTCAGCACCACGATCTCTTCGATGGCCCTTGCGGTGGATGCGACTCCGGGTACGCTTTTCACCTTGGTCAGGTCGAGCGTGTTCCGGTCGAAGGTTTTACCTGCTGCTGCGCGGATCGTAATGGCAGGATCGAATTCGCTGTACAACTTCTCGATCATCGTTTCGATGCCGTTGAAAGCGGAGATCAGGATCACCAATGCGGCTGTTGTCACGGCAATGCCGACCACCGAGATCCGAGTGATCAGGTGGATGACATTTTTCCGTTTTTTCGCAGAAAGGTATTTGCGCGCTATGTAAAATGGAACGTTAATGGTTCGGGAATTGGAGCGTCAGCATTACTTTTTGGACAGCAGGTTCTGGATTTCCATCGCATAATCGAGGGAGTCATCGATCTTGAAAATCAATTCCGGGATCTTGCGCATATTTTTCAGGCGTTTGCCTACTTCACCGCGGATCTTCCCGGTATTTTCCTGGATTGATTTCAGGACTATTTCCTTTTCAGGTCCGGCAAAAATACTGAGGAAAACACGGGCCAGCGACAAATCTGGTGTAACACGCACTACTGTTACGCTCACCATCGCGCCGAGGCATATTTCGTGCATATTTCGTTGAAAGAACATCGCCAGCTCTTCCTGGATCACGCCTTCTATTTTGTTTTGTCTGATTGTTCCCATGGTGCAAATTTAAGCATTATTCGTCGGAAAGCTTGAAAGTTGAAAGTTGAAAGTCTCCCGGGCACGGGAATAGTTTTTCAGCAAATGCACGAAAGCTGGACAAAAACTTATCTTTGTCGCTATTATGAAGTCATTGATAGAAATCTATAAACTCACGTTCAGCTACAAGATGAAAGCCATTCTTGTGATTGTTTTCAACCTGTTGTTCGTGCTGTTCGGGCTGATCTCGCTCGTGTTGTTCATTCCATTCCTGCAACTCATCTTCCCGAATGGCGATGCAAAAATCGTGGAGCTTCCAAGACCTGTTTATGAGGGCGGGTTCACGGAATTCTTCCAGCATTGTTCGGCCATGTACCAGTACCTGATGCAACAAATGGTGTTGCACGATCCGAAACAGGCGCTGCTCGTCGTTTGTATTTCTGTCGCAGTGGCTTTCCTGCTGAAGAATTTCTTCCGCTACCTCGCGATCTATCACCAATCCCACCTGCGGATGGCTGTCGTACGCGACGTGCGCGACAGGCTGTTTGAAAAAGCGATGCACCTGCCGCTTTCCTTTTATACCGAAGAGCGCAAAGGCGATCTGATGGCACGCATGAACAACGATGTCGGCGAGATCGAAATTGCTGTTGTGAGTATGCTCGAGGTCGTTTTCCGCGAACCGCTCGCGATCATTCTCAACCTGATTGCGTTGATTTACTGGAGTCCGCAGCTGACTTTGATCTCTTTTCTTTTGCTTCCCCTCTCTGCTTTTGTGATCTCGCGCATCGGCAAAAGCCTGAAGAGAACTGCCCGTCAGGGACAGGAACAGATGGGTGTTATGTTTTCCTCCATGGAGGAAAATCTTGGCGGTATCCGCATCATCAAGGCGTTCAATGCGATTCCGTATGTCGTGAACTCTTTCAAGGCCATCAACCTGCGTCACCAGCAATTGATCACCAAAACATTTCGCAAGCGCGACCTTTCTCCGCCTTTGAATGAATTTCTCGGGGTAGTCGTGATGCTCGGCATTGTGTGGTTCGGCGGATCAATTATCCTCGATGCACGCGCAACCTCCGGGCTCACCGGCGCGGAATTCGTGACTTTCATTGTTGTCTTCTCCCAATTGTTGCGCCCGATCCAGGGCATCGCGACAGGCGTTGGAAACCTCAACAAAGCCCAGGCCTCCCAGGAAAGGATCAATGACATCCTGCATGCGGACGAGCACATTTACGAAACAGAAAACCCGGTTAAGCTACAGCAGCTCGAGCACGGGATCCGCTACCAGAACATCCGTTTCAAATACAAGGACGAATGGATCCTGAAGAACGTCAACCTGTTCATTCCGCAGGGAAAAACCGTTGCATTGGTTGGTGAATCCGGCAGTGGAAAATCGACACTCGCAGATTTGCTGCCGCGTTTTTACGACACCACAGAAGGCGAGATCCTTTTCGACCAGACGAATATCAAAGATGCGACCCTGACAGACCTGCGCGACCAGATCGGCATGGTGACCCAGGAATCCATCCTGTTCAACGATTCTGTACGCAACAACATTGCTTTCGGCATGACCGATGTTTCCGATGAAGCGATCGAAGAAGCTGCCAAAGTTGCGAATGCACATGATTTCATCATCCGCCTGGAAAACGGCTACAATACGAACATCGGCGAACGTGGAAATAAATTATCCGGCGGACAGAAACAGCGCCTCAGCATTGCGCGTGCCGTCCTGAAAAACCCACCGGTCATGATCCTCGATGAGGCCACCTCCGCGCTTGACACGGAAAGCGAGAAGCTCGTCCAGGATGCACTCGACAAGCTGATGAAAAACCGTACGTCGCTCGTGATCGCTCACCGACTCAGCACGATCCGGAATGCAGACCTCATCGTCGTGCTCCAAAAGGGCGAGATCATCGAACAGGGCAGCCACCAGGAACTGATCCAACAGCAGGGCGCGTATTACAACCTGTGCACAATGCAGGGCTTGGAATAAAGCTTAAAGTTAAAAGGATCAATGCGATAGAGATTCCGGGGCTTTGCGGCCTATAGATGACCACGCACGCCTCAGTTTCTCTTAAAATTGTTAATTTTCTGTTAGGCACGCTTGCCGCAAAGCACTTTAATCATTATATTGTACCGATAAATCAATTTGGATCGGTTTTTGAAATCGGATACGCAACGATTGAGAAACGCAAACGTTTACCCAAGTATGAGATTCCTTATTTCTTTATATCTCCTCTTCCCGTTGCTGAGCATGGCCCAATTGGTGACCAGTACTTCTCAGTCGCCTTCGGGATTGGTCCAGAATGTTTTGCTGGGCCCGGGGGTTACCGTTTCCAATATCAGTTACACCGGCAGTCCGCAAGCCATTGGCTTTTTTAACGGCAGCGCTACCAATGTCGGTCTCGGCGAGGGAATCATCCTGACGACGGGAACGGTCAACAATACCGGTGACGGCCCACACGGACCGAACAATTCCAGCAACAGCGGCTTCAACAACAATACAGGCGGCTACGGTCGGCTCAGCGCCCTTGTAGGCGGCACACAGACTTTCAATGCCACCGTGCTTGAATTCGATTTCATTCCTTATTCCGACACGGTTCGCTTCAGCTATGTTTTTGGCTCCGAAGAATACCCGGAATATGTAGGCTCCCAATACAACGATGTATTTGCTTTTTTCATTTCAGGCCCAGGAATTCCCGGCGGATCCCAAAACATTGCTCGCCTCCCGGACCAGACGCCTGTAACGATCAACAATGTCAATAGCGGCAGCAACAGCGGCTATTACAATTTCAACGGCACCGGATCTGAAGGTCCTTACAATGCGAATCCTTTCTACATTCAGTACGATGGATTTACGGACGTGCTCGAAGCCGTTTCCCGCGTGCAATGCGGTCAAACCTATCACTTGTCCATTGCGATTGCCGATGTCGGCGACGGCATCTACGATTCAGGGATTTTTCTGAAAGCCAACAGCCTTACGTCCAAAGTGCCGGTTTCCATCAACTATGCGCTTTCTTACGATGCTTTCAATGATCCGTCGATGCTCGCTGAAGGCTGTGTATCTGCGACGGTAACGCTGACACGCAACAACAACCTCAATACTTCCCTGACTATACCGATCGCCATCAGCGGGAATGCGGTTGCCGGAACAGATTATACAAATACGATTCCTTCCTCGGTTACTTTTGCGCCGGGTCAGACCTCCATACAGTTCAGCTTTGATGCGCTCGAAGACGGCGTCGCCGAAGGCATCGAAAACCTCGACCTGACTTTTTCGATCCCGGATCCCTGTGGCGGAAGCACGCAGGAAGTCGTCAACTTAAAGATCAATGACGTCGCGCCTGTAACAGTTACGGTCGAAAGCTCCGAAGTACTTTGCCCGGGCCAGGAAGTGGAAATGATTGCCGTTGCAGCCGGCGGTGTGGGGCCTTATACCTACAGCTGGAACACCGGAGCAACGACGAGCAGCATTTTCGTCTCACCGACCAGCACTGCCACTTACACGGTCAGCATCGTCGATTTCTGCCTGGAGCAAACAGCCACAGCTTCTGCAACGGTAACCGTACCTGTTTACCAGCCACTGACCTTGACAGCCACGCCGGACATTACAGAGATTTGCCCTTACGTTCCTGCCGTATTAAGCGTTCAGCCCGCAGGCGGAGCCGGAAACTACACCTACCAATGGTCGACTGTAGCCGGTGGAAACCTCGGCACGGACAGCACCCAGGAAGTAGTGCCTTCCACAACGACGACTTACGATGTACTCGTTACAGACCAATGCGGTGAAACAGAGACAGCACAGGTGCTTTACACGATTACAAGTCCGCCACTCGTACTGACGATGTCACCGAACGTGTTGATCTGTCCCGGAGATTCCGTACAGATCAGCGTGAGTGGAACTGGTGGTTACGGACAATACTATTATTCCTGGCTGCACAGCGGTGAGACAACGCCGCAAGTCTGGGTGAATCCGATGGAAACGACCAATTATGAAGTATCCGTGTCCGATGAATGCCAGACCTTCTCCGTAGAGGGAATCATGCAGGTCGAAGTCATCCATCCGGAAGCTGATTTCATCATTTCGAGCCACACGCGTTTCGAGGACCTGCCGATCACGTTCCAGAATTTGTCGACCGGGGCGATCAGCTATGTCTGGACCTTCGGGGACGGACAAGGTTCGACAGTCGTACACCCGAACAACACCTATGATCTTCCCGGAGATTACCTCGTGACGTTGATTGCCACCAACGAACTGGGCTGCAAGGATACGGTTGCGAAGCTCATCACGATCTCTCCGGAGTATTACGTATATGTGCCGAATACATTCACGCCGGACGGGAACAGGTTCAACAACTTCTTTTCTGCCAGCACAGTGAATGTGAGCAAGCTCAACGTAAAGATCTTCAACCGCTGGGGCCAGCTCATCTATCAGTCCGATGACGTGCGTTTCCGCTGGGACGGCACGTATGAGCAGCGCAATGCACCTGATGGTGTTTACACCTACAAGATCGAGTATGCGACGGTTTCAGGCATAGAAGAATCGATCGTGGGACATGTAGCGTTGCTGCGTTAATCCAACGTCACGATCCTGATCCTGTTGTGTCCGTAAGCGCGGATGAACAATTCCTCCCGGACAGTGCTCCCTTTTTTCGGTATTGAAACTTTGATGGTAGCCATACTTCCGGTGAACCCGTATGTTTTGCTTTCCAGGTGCAAAGTACATTTCCAGGAATCCGGTTCGGTCCGGCTATCCGCAGGTGCATGCTTGTACCACCTGACAAGCCGCAGGTAAGCGCTGTTTTCAGGTACCGGCAAATTCTGTTGCAGTCTCGCCAGCAGCTTTTCATTTCCCGCAAAAAAGATTTCCTGTTTCCACAGTTGGTTGCCGTTTGCAAACAGCAATGAATCCGATGTGGCGCCAAATACATATTCCTGCTCCAGGCTTCGCCCTTCGGGGAAACCATACAATTTCAAACGCAGCTCAGGCGCATCCGGCACTTGTCTGCAGCCCATCAAAAAAGCCATGCTCCCGCAAAGGAACATGGCTTTGGGCAAGCGGAATTTCACAGGCAGTCGCCTGTAATTTCTATAAAGATTTCGTTCTGCCGCCATCTACAGGCACATTGATGCCGTTGATATAACTTGCTGCCGGCGAAGCCAGGAACGCGATCGCATTCGCTACTTCTTCCGGTTCCGCGATCCTTCCCATCGGTGATTCGGAGGCCATTTCCTCGAAAATGCTTTCCATCGATTCGTTCGTTTTGGCTGCTTTTGTTTCTGCAATGCTTTGCAGGCGAACTGTATTGGTTGCGCCCGGCAATACATTGTTGACCGTGATGTTGAATGGCGCAAGCTCCGTTGCCAGTGTTTTGCTCCAGTTCGCCACCGCTGCACGGATCGTATTGGAAACACCGAGATTTGGCAAAGGCTGCTTCACGCTTGTAGAGATTACATTGATGATCCTTCCGTATCCGTTGTCTTTCATCAGCGGGTACAAAGCCTGCACCAGGATGTGGTTACAGATCAGATGCTGCGTAAAAGCATCGTAGAATTCAGCAACTTCCGCATCGCGAATCGGTCCGCCTTTGGGTCCGCCGGTATTGTTAACCAGAATATGGCAAGTACCGCCTGTGCTTTTGATCCAGCTTTCCAGCCCGTTTTTCAAAGCTTCCGGCTGCGTGAAATCGGCCGCTATATACGTATGTTGCTGCTGCGTTACAGGCAATTCCGCCAATACTGCTTTCAATTTCTCTTCATTCCTGGCCAGCAGTACGATCCTGGCGCCCATTCCTGCCAAAGTCATCGCTGTGGCCTTTCCTATTCCCTGTGTACTGCCGCACACGAAGGCCGTTTTTCCATTTAAGTCCAAATTCATCATGTGCGAAAATAAACAATTCCGTCTAAACGAAAATAATTCGACCCAATCTTCATATCCTGATATGATCCATTCATTCATAAACCGCATACATTCAATCCCCCTATGCGAATGTTCAACCAGACGGTCTGTATGTTCGTTTAAGGTTAAGCCGATGTTAAATTATCTAAAATTGGTCTAGTTTTGTACCCTAAAACACACACATGATGAAAAACTACAAATTGAGGCTGAAGACAGGTTTACTCCTGATTTTCGCCATGTTAGCCCTGTCATACCAGACATATGGGCAGGTCAGCGCATTTGCGTTCGCGCAAAGCGTCGGGACCTACACCCCGATCACCGGAGGAACGGTACTAGGTAACGCATCCAACGATGACAACAACTTCACGAACCTGCCGATTGGATTTACATTCAATTACAACGGGACGGATTACACGAACTTCAGTGTCAACAACAATGGCTTCATCGCCATGGGGGCAACCATTGGTTCTTCTTACGTTTCATTGAGCGGTGGAGGTACCAACAATGTGATCGCGGGCCTAAACCGCGATTTGCAGGGAAACACCACCACAAGTGAATTACGCTACGCAACAATTGGCTCGGCGCCTAACCGAACCCTCGTTGTGCAGTGGAAAAACTACAAGAAGTTTGGCGGTAACGGAACCGGTGATGACTACAACTTCCAGATCATTTTGCACGAGTACTCGAAAGTGATCGAAGTATCTTACGGATCGTTTGTATCCAATGCCAACGATGCCACTCCACAAGTGGGTCTCAGAGGCGCAAGCAATGCAGATTTCAACAACCGTACAGGAACCTGGGCAGCTACAACTGCAGGGCCAAACAATGCGGTTACGATGCTGGTAAACCAGACAAGCCTTCCGGCAGACGGAACACTTTTCCAGTGGACACAGCCACCACCTGCACCGCCAACACCTGTAGAAGCAGCGGGAACGCCAACCTGTTCTGTCGGAACAACCATCGACCTCGTCGGAACACCACCAACCAACGTTGCCTGGTACTGGCAAACAAGTGCAACAGGCACAAGCACCGCACTTCCATACGCCGGACCGCGTACGATCTTCGCGAACGGAACTTACTATGCACGCGCTTTCAACAGCACGGGTAACTTCTGGTCACTCACTTCTTCTACCCTTCTTGTATCCAACTTCCCGGTAGCAACAGCGCCACCGGCACCGGTAGCAGGCGTAAATCCATCCTGCGCACCGACAGGAACAAGCATTACAGAAGCCGCCGCACCCGCAGGCTTCGAGTACTACTGGCAGGGAACAGTCAATGGCGGAAGCAGCAATGCGACTCCAGCCACGGCTGCCTATCCGGTTACAACGACAGGAACTTATTATGTAGCGGCATTTGAAACTGCTACCGGATGCTGGTCCAATACCGTAGGCTTACTGGTAACAGTTGACACTTACGTTCCAGCTGCGCCAACTGTTTCACTCGCAGACTACAATGCCTGCATCGGAACAGCGAATATCCCAGTCAGCGCCATCGCTGCACCAAGTTCAGGCACAGCTGTTGTCGACTTTGCGACAGGTTTTGTACTCAATCCCGGCAGCTCCACATTCAACGGCACGCTGAATATACCAGCCGGAGCCACGATCAATTCATCCGTGATGAGCTTCAATGGTGTAACCACGACAGGATCCACCGAAATGAACGACATGAGCTTCGCACTTTCCGGCGCAGCCACACAGGTAACGACGAACTTTACAGGCAGCTCTGTTACAAACGGCGGCCCATACAACTTCAATCCGACAACTTCAGTCGCTGGCGGACCTGTTACCCTGACGATGACCAACAACTGGTTGAGCCCGGCGACTTTCAACATCGTTACCCTGACTGTCAGCTATACGGTGCCTGCTTCCATTGTGAACTGGTATGACGCAGCCACAGCCGGAACGAATATCGGCACAGGCACACCTTTTGAAACTGTAGGAACAAGCGTTCTGCCAAACACTTCCACGGAAGGCGTTTATCCTTTCTTTGCGGGAAGCACTTCCGGCGGATGCAGCAGCACAAGCAGAACACAGGTCAATGTACACATCACAGATGTGCTCGCAGCACTTACTCCGCTGAACGTAACCTGTAACGGCGGAAACAATGGATCCTTTACACTCGGCACCGTTACCTGCGG
>Ga0247806_10000685_pt1 | contig 19548 bp, 17 predicted proteins | sample UWRJL059202B1_FD_179935 | JGI IMG/M metagenome (GOLD analysis project Ga0247806, IMG submission 179935) | Plant litter microbial communities from Arlington Agricultural Research Station in Wisconsin, United States - UWRJ-L059-202B-1 | ecosystem: Environmental > Terrestrial > Plant litter >... | reverse complement strand
GGGCGAGGGCGAAGTTACCATAGAGATGCAGTTTATGGCCGATGTGCATCTGGAGTGCGAAACCTGCCACGGCAAGCGCTTTAAAAAAGAAATACTGGAAGTTACCTTTGAGGGTAAGAACATAGACGACATCCTGACCATGACGGTAGATGATGCTGTTGCCTTTTTTACCGAACATAAGCAAACCAAGATCATGACCAAGCTGCAGCCGCTACAGGATGTTGGCCTGGGGTATGTACAGTTGGGGCAAAGCTCCTCTACCCTTTCGGGTGGTGAGGCGCAGCGTATTAAGCTGGCATCGTTCCTGGTTAAGGGCGTTACTAAAGAGAAAGCCCTCTTTGTGTTTGATGAGCCTACTACCGGCCTCCATTTTCATGACATTAAGAAACTACTGGCATCGTTTGAAGCCCTGATAGATAAAGGCCACTCCATAATCGTGATCGAGCACAACCTCGACATGATTAAGTGCGCCGACTATATTATAGACATTGGCCCCGAAGGTGGCGAGCATGGCGGGCACCTCGTGGCTTTTGGCACGCCAGAGGAGATTGCTAAAAACCCAAAGAGTGTTACGGGAGAATATTTGAGGGAGAAGCTTTAATTTGGTTGATGGTTTAAAGTTTAAAGTTTCAGGTTGGAGCTTAACCCACTCGGTGTGTGTGTATGTCATTCTGAGCGAAGTGCAACGAAGCCGAAGAATCTCAATAATATTTTATACATTTATAAGCGGAGTAAGATTAGTTTCTTGCTCCGTTTTTTAATTTAAAATACCTTAAAAAACAGTAAAATGGAAGATTGGGTTTCATATTTTAATGAAGAAAAGTATAATTTTTCTGATAGTTTTAAAAGAGAACTGGATATACAATTAGGTTCTCAACTTAAAAAAAATCTTCAATATGAAAATCTTTTTAAAGATTACTTTTTCAATTTATTCATTGGCATGAAAGAGGTAAACATGGTTGAAAGTGACAACCATATATATGCTGATGTTGAAATTATCACGCCTGATTCTCAGGGAAGGGCATTTACTATCGCCTGGACGTCAGATTCCTTTGAAGATAAAATGAAAATTCACAAGTCGGAAACTGAAGGTAAAGTACAATTTTTCTTTTGTACAGACTTACCTACTGAAGAACTGAAAAATTATATTAAGCCTAAAAAGAAAAAAGACACAAGTGAACAGAATAACAAAATTGAATTTGATGTTGACCTTACTACGTTCCCTGACCTTGCCATTAGCATAGGTGAAAATAAAAAACTTACAGATGATGAAAAACGAGAAATTAGGAATGTTTTTGCAAGAAATAGCGATATTTACGTTTCCGAATTTTCAGAAAATCTGATCATGCTTGATTTTCAAATTGATTCGCTAAATTTTGGAGTGGAAGAGTTTAAAATTGCAGAAGCATTTATTAGCGAGTGCGTTGCTTTAATTGAAAGTTTGCCATTTAGTACTAAAATTAAATCTGTAAAAATTGCATAAAATTAAAATATGGGATGCTGTTGGTTTAGGTCTTATAATAAGCCATCCTACAGGAATATTAGTTTCAAATCAAACGGGTGGCACTGCATGCCTACAGCCTTTTATTGAAGGGTTTTATTTGCCTGTTTGTAATGATATGATGATTGAAACTAACCAACTTATAAGCCCTGAGACAGACTTAAGTAATTATTTTAAAAGTGAAAAATATTATGGAACTGGTGCCACAAATGGTATCGACGCAGATGATGCTATTATGATTAATGAAATACTTTATAAATATGGACTTAATGATTTTATTAAAGTCGATATAAAACAGTTAGAAAAATCGCATGAAGCATGGATTTATGTAAATGTGTACAGTAACGCTAATAATGATTTATTGAGTAACTTTGACAATAATTTAGATGCTATATTAACCTGGACTAACAGCGATTAAAATTACTTTTTTGAAAGACTACTACAAAATACTGGAGGTAAAGCCCAATGCATCTCAGGCCGAGATTAAAAAGGCGTACCGGTTGCTGGCAGTAAAGTACCATCCGGATAAAAATAATGGCAGCAAAGTAAGCGAGGAGCGATTCAAAGAAATATCTGAGTCGTATATTATTCTTGGCGATGCTGCCAAACGCAATGCTTACGATTATACCAAGGGGCATTATAAAAATTACAACGGTCAGGATGTGGGTTCTGGCAGGCAAACGCCGGTAACGTTCCTTATCCTGTTTAAACGCATTAAGGAGCGGGTTTTAAATGCTAATGGGCGCATTAAGCAGGATGCGCTGTATAAAGTTATAGACGATTTGCTGTCGCACGAAACAATTACCTTTCTAATTACAGTGCGGGACATTGCCACTAATAACCTGATTATAGACGAGGTGTTAACCTGCTGTATCTTTCTTAGCGAGCCCTATAAAACCGGGCTGTACACCAAGTTGACAAAACTTGCCGACGGCGACCCCCGCTTTACCGATAAACTAACGTTGCTGCATAAGGAAAACATAACTGCACATAAAACTACCTCGAAAGATGTGGTAGAAGATTCCCTGAGCAGGAATTACATTATTATTTTTATCCTGTTCCTGTTGTTTTTTGTTGTGTTGCTGGTTGTGGGGAATTTGTGATAATGAATTAAAATTATAAATTTTCAATGAGTAAAGTTTCTTGGGTATTTGCTTCATATTCTTTCAAAGTTTTTCCGGAAATCATCTTCCATTCTACCAAACCATTTGCATTGCGTCCCATAACAATTACAGCAGCTGCGGAAGGACTGCTAAATATATAATCATCGGAAAAAACATAAACATCCCCAATTTTATTTAAAATTCCTTTATTTATTAATGAATTTCTAAAATTTAAAAAGGAAGGTGATATAGAATTAACAGTGTCAACAGAAGCTTTAGATCCTTTAAAAACAACAAAGCCTTCCGATGTTGGTTCTCCCTGCGCATCTGCACCTCTCACACCTTTTATGTAAAAAGTTTCTTGCTTTATTACAGGTTTTAACTCTCTTTTTTCATCAAACAATTTATGCCCTAATGTACTCACCAACATTTTTACATTCTCTAAATATTCTTCCATTTCTGCTCTGTCAGATTCTGATATAGAAGATTGTGTTGGAGTTACAAAATTCTCAATTTTGTGGCGGTTTGCAGATGTAGCTATGTTATGAAGTCTATTCTCAAGGTTTAATATGAGCTTTATTTAAATTTTCATCTTTATTGATAAATACAATTGCCTCATACCAAAAATCTTTTTGGGTGAGATGCTGATTTAATCTTTTAAGCACTGATTCAGCTTCACCAATATAAACCTGATCATTATTCTCATTATCTCTGCCAAACAATAAATATATTCCCGTATTTTTTAAATCTTCTCTATCTGAACAATCTTTGATTTTAATACGGGGAATTTTATACGCTTTTCCTGTCCAATTAGATAATTCGCAGGTCATCCTGCCGTTAGGATCTCCATCAATCAAAAATATTTTTATTGTCTTCCCAAATTTCATATTATACTTTCTTAAGCAGTCAGTTAGTCATTGTAAATATAAACTTTTTAAATATTTTTCCAACTACAAGGTTGTCGTAGCTTAGTGTAACAAAATAAATTACACTAAAACAATCTTTGGCACGCAAGTTGCTTTATACATTATATGAATCTGAAGGATTTATCCTGAAAGGTTTGTTAATAATTGGTTGGTTGGTTTGTTAAGTCCCGTTATCTTCGAGATAGCGGGACTTTCTTTTTTACTGCGGTACTATACTTGCCTTTTGCCCCAGTATGTACTTAATTCTTTGTGCGGTATCTACACCGTCAGTGTTCGTTTCTCTTGTAAGCAACGCACCATTAAATAACTCAAACTTTATTTGTGGCGCAGCGGGAGTCCCGGTAATGGTAACAGTTTCGGCACACAGCAAATTTCCCGGTATGTGCGCGCCAAACCATCGCCCGTCATCTTCCTGGTTCCACGTTACAAGTGTCATCACTACCCCTACAGAATCTGCCGGAACTGCTGCCGTTGCAAACTTTTGTGCCGCGGCATTGCCATACAGTACAGCCGTGGTATTTTCTCTTTTATTAACGCTGCTTGTTATTACATGCAGGCCTTTACTTTTAAAATTAAAACTATCCGGTAACGATGCCCTGGCGTTTAGCTCTCCGGCATGGTTATCAGGGGTAGTGGTACATGCTGTCAGGGTTAATGCAAAGCATGTCATAATGGCTAAATATTTTATGTTAGGTAGCATGATGTTATTGTTTTATGGGTAATGTAAATACAAAATCGTTGTTGGCAACCGGCCTGTGGCAGTTAATGCATTCGGTGGCATAATCGGTAGTTTTGCCATACGGCTCACGGTTGAGGGTCTTAAACCTGCCCCAGCCCCAGCCTTTGGTGCCGGCATATTTACCAGAATCTTTAATCATAAACTCCACCTGCTTAAAAGCCCCTGTGGTACTATTTCCCTCTTTATCCTGAATTTTATCCCAGGCTACCTTCGCTATTACTGCGCCATCCGGCCACGGGTTTATCTTTTTGTCATGTATAGCTTTTATGGCAATGGCATTACCATAAATTATGCGCATTGTGTTATTGTCTGCCCTGTCGGTTGTGCTTATAATATCCCAGGAGGCATAACCGTCTACATAAGGCACGCCGGTTAGGGTTACGGGCACTTTTGTCATCTTGTTTGCTTTTGCGGTTAATTGCCTGTTGCGCGCATTAATCATGGTAGTATCTTCTACCTTTTCTACCATCAGCCCGGCAATATAGTTTTGCAGCACCGCTACATCCTCTTTACTTAATTTTGCACTGTGGTGCAGCGCAAGATAATTAGGCAACGGCATGGTGCCAGTAGTAACCTGGTTTAGTATTTCAAAAAGCTTGGCCTTTTGGTCGCCCGGCGCCATCTTTCCCCATTCAGAAAAATTAAGCCCTGCCCTGCCCTCCTTTACATCCTGTGCCACGAGGGTGTAAGCGGGCTGAACCTTATCGAACCATTTTAAATTGGTCTTGTTAGAGTGGCAGTCGTAACACGACTTTTCAAAAATAGCCTTTACGTTTTGTGGTCCGTTAAAATCGGCCACTACTGGCGGGTTAGCAATTTGCGGCCTATATAGCTGAATGCCGATGAAAATAATGCCCAGTACCAGGAGCACTATGAGCATCTTTCTCTTAAATGATTGTCTTTGCATTTTCATTAGTTTGTAAGTTTATGTAAATAAACATATATAGAAAAGAGGCTGTACAGATATTTAGCCGGGTGAGGAAAAACAGTCGGTAAACACGGCTTTTTAAGCTTTGGTTGCTTAAAGATAATTCATTTTTTTTATGCTGATTGTATGTATTTACTGAATAATCTTTTTTAACTTTATATCAAATTGAGGGCTTAAATACAGGACAGCCTTTTTTAACGACAGTATTTGCCTACTCACCGATTAGTAGTAATGATGATTGCGTAACTGAGAGTACTTTTACAAAACAAATCAGCACGCAAATCAACATAAAACTAAAATATCATGAGCACAACAATCATTGAAAACAACACCGCAAAAAACAGAAGTATGGAACCTAAAATTGGAATTTCTAAAGACAACAGGCAGGCAGTAGCCGATCAGTTAGCAAAACTTTTAGCAGATGAATTTGTATTGTATACCAAAACAAGGAATGCACATTGGAATATTGAAGGACCCGACTTTCATTCTATGCACATTTTCTTTGAAGGGCAGTACCAGCAGCTTGACGAACTTATGGACAGTGTGGCAGAACGTATTCGTAAAATAGGCCATTATGCACCGGGTACCCTTACACAGGTTTTAGGGCTAACACACCTTACAGAGCAGGAACAGGGCAAAAACGACAGCCTGGGCTTTATTAAAGAACTGCTGGAAGACCATGAATCTATTATAGAATTTTTGAGAGGTAACATTAACCCGTTTGCAGATACGTACAAAGATCTTGGTACAAGCGATTACATTACAGGGCTAATGGAAAAACACGAAGAAATGGCATGGATGCTTAGGGCACATTTCAGGCAATAATATACAACCCAAATACATAACGCCGAATTACCTTTTGGCAATTTAACTGATGAAAAATCCAGGCCGGCAAAAACCCGGTTTTGGATTTTTTACATTATAGTACATACCGCTGATACAAAATTTGAATACTAATATGGCTGCAAATTTACAGAATATTGTGCTGATTCTTGGCACTGCGACCTTACTTTGGGGGTGTTCTTCCTCTAAAAAAGGCCCCACTACAAATGCTGTTATGGACATTGATTACTGCTTCCCGGTAAGCTCTCAAATTGATGCGCATATAATTCCTAATACGTATAATACCGACTCGCTGCTTAAATATGACACCCAGCTAACTGCGCGGTATTCCCGCAAAGAAATTTTACTGGCCAATGCCACAGGCATAATCCCAGAGCTAAAAAAAGCGCTTACGTTTGCTGCCGATACCACCGGCGCATCTGAACAAAAGCTTATGCTGATGCAGTTTAAACTCCAGCAAAAAATAGTTTTAATACATAATGCCATGGATAATACTGCTGCAGAGTTGTATTGCGAGCAGGAACGTACCCGAAGAATCTCGGGTGTTTTAATAAACAATAATCAAAAAAGCACTAATAAGCTCACCGTGGCCTCGCTAATTGCAGGCGCTGCAACAGGGCTGGCACCTGCTCTTATCGAAAAAAAGGGCCCGCAAAATGCAGTTCTTTTAACGGGTGGTGTTATAACAGGGCTCGTTTCGTTAGCTTTAATAAAAAGCTCTAATAAAAAAATATCTTTTAAGTACCAAAGAAATTTTTTAAGCGATGTGTGGTACGGACCCGAAAAACCAAAGGCACTGCCACAGTTTATTTACCTTTTGCTTAATACAAAAGAGTTTAGTATACAGGACGGTAAATACAGCACCCGCGAAAATATAAAGAGAAGGTGGAGCTTAACCGAATTTGGTACCGATACTGATGCCAGTACCTATAAACTCATGTTTGGTGATGGGGGGAATTTTGACACATCCGACCTTAACTTGAGAATTGCGCTTTTAAACCAGCTTGAATCGACCTTAAAGCTTCTGGACACAGATATTAGCTCCGCTCTTACAAAAATGAATAATTTTAGGCCTGAGCCAAAATAAACTAAGTAATACTACCTGATAACTATAAAAGCCAAACCCCCAAGAATGTTTACTGAGGGTTTGGCTTTACACTATTTATATTTTGTAATTATTGTGCATTATGACTGGATACTGTGGCTACTTGCAGTTCTATATACGTATATAAAATAATAATGGCGGGTATAACTATAGCAGCAAGGCCTACCTCTCTAGTAACAATACCGCCCACCGCAGCACCACAAAAAAAGCCACAAACTAAAATGGCCTGTTTTTTTAAGTCGTGCCTGTTTACAGCTCCGTTTCGTTTTACAATCTTTTCAAGATCTATTGCTAACTGGGTTACATTGCCCGTCATTGCGGTTGTAGGCCCATAAGAAGATGCGCTGAATAACCTGCTGTAAGCACTTTGCAAAGACATGGCAAATACTGTTATAAAAGTACAAAGGTATATGTCCCACATAGTACTTACCTGCAACAATTTAAATACAACAGCAACGCCTCCTGTAAGCAGCAGCAGCAACGATTCTATCAGTAATAACCTGTTAGCATTTTTAGTTTTGCTGTAAACACTTTCCGCAGTAAAAGAGGCTATTACAAATACCGGAAACGAAATAAGCTTTAACCAGGATTTAGCATCTGCACGGGTTAAGAGGTCGTACACAAAAATGATAAGATTACTTGTAACATGTGTAGAAAAAATACCCTGCCCCCCTATGTAAGTAGCGGCATCACAATATCCTGCACAAAAAGTAAGCAGTATACTTAGCTGCTCTACATATTTAAACTGTTTCATAATGAATATGCTTTTTTATGAAACCGCCCTTACTCCTTTTTAATTAAAGTGGTTAACACTTATTTACTTAAGGCGTAAGGGCAGTTCTATTATATTGCTGTTACAGCTATCTACTTTTTTACTATAAACTGGCTTTGAGACGGAAACTGGTTTACCAGCTCATCTGTAATGCTAAAGTTACCTTTAAGCAGGGCTTTAGGCACACCTTTAAGCCAGCCGCTAAGATCTATAGACTGGTAATCGCCATTGTTAAAACCTATAAGCACACGGCAAACATCATTGCCGGTATTTTTAATGTAGTGTCCAGCGCCCATAGGCACATAGCCTGCATCTCCGGCTATAAACTGTTCTGTAACCGCAGTATGCTCTGCAAGAAAAACAGTCATCTCTGCAGTACCGCTCAGGTAATATTGCCACTCATCTGCATCGGGGTGCCAGTGCATTTCGCGCATGGCGCCCGGCTGCAATTCTATAACGCTGCCCGTCATGGTTTTGCTTATAGGAAACTCTTTTGCCGTTACAATTTGCTGCGTGCCACCTCCCGGTATACGTTTAGGCTGCTGCGCATGTAGCGGGTAACGGTGCATACTTGTTAGCTCTGGCGCACCCCTAAAATTAGATATCAGCGATTCGTCATCTGGTACATCGCCCTGGGCAAAGTATACTTCTTTTTTAGGCAGTTGTGCTACCTCGCTTAAAGTAAGGCCTAAATTTTGGGCTGCTACTTCGGGCGGAACGCACGATATAAAATCGGTTACGCTAAAAGTATGTTCTTCAGAGAAATCGCCATTGTCAAATATCAATATAAAATGGCACTCGCCCGGGCCTGTTCCCTGTATAGAGTGACCGTAACCCCTGGGAAAATACCATACATCTCCGGGGCCAAAACTGTCTATATATGTTGTACCGTCCGGGTGCACAATAGTAGTGCGGCAGTTACCTGCTACCACATACGCCCACTCCGCAGCATTAGCATGCCAGTGCAGCTCTCTCATTCCGCCCGGCTCCAGCCGCATAGATACTCCTGCAAGCCCTACCGATGCAGGGAAATCCCTTACAGATGCGCCTCTTGTAATGCCGCCTTCGCCTAAATGGGGTTCCTTTTTTTCTAACTGGTAACGGAAACTTAGTTTATTATCTTCCATGATATTGTAATTTATTGATTGGTTATGTTGATTGTTTGATTAGGCTTTTTTAATGACACATCCCCCCAACCACTCTAAAGAGTTATCGTGTGGATACAATTATCGACCTCTTCCCTCCCGATAGCTATCGCGACTCTCCAAAGGAGAGGGATTAGCTACACTCAGATATGTAAATTGCATTTTTAAAATATTTGCCCCAAAGATTTCAGGTAAGATACCCGTTCGTTGGCTCCCCTCTCCTTTGGAGGGGGGTTGGGGGGGGTAAGGTTAAAAAAGAATGGTTGTGGAGATGTGTCCACACGATAGTCTTAAGAGGGGGAGCCAGCTACACTCATACCCGTATTCAATGTGTATATATCCACCTTTTAACCAGCGGGGTGTGGCCTTACTACAAAGGCAGGCTAAAGCCAAAGGTGGCACCTTCGCCTAAAAGGCTTTTTACCCATACCCTGCCATTATGCCTTTCTATAATTTCTTTAGATAGAAATAAGCCCAGGCCATGGCCCCTTGGCGCATCGGGCTGATCGATACATACCCTTGAATTGCGCATAAAAAGCAACTTTTGGTTTTCGGCACTAATGCCGGTGCCGCTATCTTTAACGGTTACTGTAACACCGTTTCTTGCTTTTTTGCATTTAATATAAACGGTACTTTTTGCGCCCGAAAATTTAACTGCATTAGAAATGTAGTTGGTAAGTACCTGTTTAATTTTTGCCCTGTCGCCATTTATAAATATAGCATCGCTCAACTCTGTTTTAAAGGTGGTTTCTGTATTTAAAAAAGCCATTTCGTGCACCAGGTCATTTACAAGTTCAGATACATCAAATTCTGATTTTTGCAACATAAGCTTGTTGTTTTCTATAAGCGATACATCGAGCGAATTATTTATCATACCCACCATGTTCTCTACCTGCTGGTCTGCCAGGGTAAGCATGCTTGCCGATTTTAAATCACTGTGTTTAAAGGCTCTTTTTATCCCCATTTGCAGGCATAATTTTATGGTGCTTAGCGGCGTTTTTAGCTCGTGGCTTAAAAAAGCCATTTGGTCTTTTCGTTTAATATCGGTTATTTTATCCTTGGTAATATCTGTAATTACACCGGCAATTTTTTTAGATGTACTGCTGTTTGTCACTATCTTACCAGATATCCTGAACCATTTTTCTCCATCGGGAAACATAAGGCTTACTTCTTCTTCAAATGCAGCCCTTGTTTTACAAGCTTTGTTTACAGCAATAGCAAAGCCACTTTGTCCGGAAATAGCAAGCTTGTGTAAAAAGCTTGTAAGGGTTAATGGCTTGTGTGTACTGTCTTTTAATAGTTGCATAGTTACAGGACTAAGGCTCAATTTTTTAGTCTGTAGGTCCATACTCCATATACCAATATTTGCAGTAGCAAGAATATTAGTTAAGAAAGAATTTTTAGCGTGCAATGATTGTAACATGGCATACTCTAAATTAAAACTGGTGTTATCCTGTTTTTCTGTAACGTTTTGTTTTTGTGCTAATGGCCTTACAGGAAAGGCAGCGTGGTTAAGTACTTGTGGTGTCATGGTAATTAGATTTTTTGGTTATAATTGGTTTTGTGATGTCCTTTATTTTTTGTTAAAATTAATAATGTTGTATGCCGGGTAAAGGTGCTAATCGGTAGATGGGCATTTAGAGTCGTTGAAACAGGTCTGTAAAAAAGTGAGGCTATTCAGGGTTGAAGAAACCTGTGCCAATGCCTGATAACAGACAGCTATATTGACGTTATTGCATAAAAAAACAGCAGCCCTTTATGGTGCTGCTGCTACTGCAATTTGTGTTTATTATATATAAAACTTTCTTTTACAAGGCATCATGAAATTGCTGTGCCTCTAAGAGTGCTTTTAAACAAAGATCTTTTAAATCAGAATAAGCTTTTGTAATATGCGCCTTATCATCAGAAAATTCGAGGGTTTCCAGTATGCTTTCCAGCCTTGTGGTAAGCCCCATTATAGATACTGTTGTTTTAAGGTCGTGTGCAACGGCCCTTATTGTTTTTAAATCATCTGTAGCTATTGCAACTTCCAGTTTTTCGAGCGACTGTGGCAGTAAATTAAGAAACTGGGAAGTAGCTTTCTTTTCAAAGACCGTATTGCCTTTACTTATATCTTTAAGATAAGTAACATCTATAAAATTGTTGTTAGCATCAAAGTTATCAGGAGTATTTGTAACAGCCGTTTTTATACCGGCGTTGGTAAATTTTAAAATAAAGTTGTATAGCTGCTGCTCTACAATAGGTTTAGACAGGTACTCGTTCATACCGTAACTCAGGCATTTTTCGCGCTCGCCCGCCAGTGCATGTGCCGTCATGGCTATAATTGGTAACTTTAGCAGTAACTGGTTGCGAATGTATTGTGTAGCTTCATAGCCATCCATGCCGGGCATTTGTATGTCCATAAGCACCATATCATAGGTATTGTTTTGCAGCATTGCTATGGCATCTGTAGCATTGCCCGCAATATCATGCTCAAAATCCCAGCTTTTAAGCAAATGTTTCATAAGGCTCTGGTTCATCTCATTATCATCTACAACAAGGAGCCTGGTATCTTTTTCTAAGTTTTTAAATGAAATTGCCTGTGTTGCCGGTTTTTCTGTAAACTGCTCTAATGAAACCTGATACGGTATAACCATGGTAAACGTTGTACCTTGACCTATAACACTACTTACGGCTATACTGCCGTTTTGCAGCGTTAGCAAATCTTTTACTATGGCAAGCCCCAGGCCGGTACCACCATAATTTCTTGTGGTAGAATCTTCTGCCTGATGAAAACGCTCAAAAATACCGTTTACCTTATCTTTTTCTATGCCTATACCTGTATCACTAATGCTTATGCCAAGCTGTATTTTATTATCTGTAATTCCCTTACTAAAAATATGAATGTGTATATGCCCTTTCTCTGTAAACTTAATGGCGTTGCTTATAAGGTTAACGAGTATCTGGGTAAGGCGGGTGGCATCGCCCACAAGGGTATCGGGCACATTAGCATCAATATCAAGCTTTACGGTAAGGTTCTTTTCTTTAACTTTTTCGCCAAATAATGTTTTAATAGAATCAAAAAGGCCGCGAACACTAAATGCCGTGTTCTCTATACGCATCATGCCTGCCTCTATTTTAGAAAGGTCCAGTATATCGTTTATAATTGTAAGCAGGCTCTCCCCTGCCTTTTGTATGGCACCTACAAACTCGGCAGGCTCATTATCAAGCTGCTTTTGCCTTAGCAAATTTGTAAAACCCAATATAGCATTTAGCGGCGTGCGTATTTCATGGCTCATGTTTGCCATAAAATTTTCTTTAATAATAGCCGCTTCACGGGCTTTTTTATCAGATATATCTAACTGTTCTATAAGCAGGTTTTGCCTGCGTATACGGTTTATTATAAACCATAATAACAGGAAACCGCACATAGTAATAAGCCCTATCATTAAGGCACCATACTGCCTGGCTTTACGGCCGCTTTCTTCTACATCCAGGCTTAGTTTGCGTATCATGCGCTGCCTGCTGTTGTATATTTTTCGTGTAAGGCCGCTTATCTCGTTAGATATATTCCTGGCACGCGGGTTAGATATCATACTGGTATCATCCATCCTGCCGGATAGCTGATAATCATTTTGTATTGTTTTTTTGCTCTCCAGCTTGTGCAATGCCAGCACCCTTAGCCTTTGTATATAACTCTGTACTTCAAGATCTGTATCTGCAGATTGTAAAGAGTCAAGATAATTTTCTACCTCCAGTATCTTGCCGTCTACCCCATCTATATGGCTAATATCATCTGTAGCAATAGCGGCACGAAGGCGGCTTTCTACCCAAATAATATCCCTTTCTATTTCCCTGAGCCTGTTAGTGGTTTGTATCTCTTTTAGAAGCCTTTCGTTACCTGTAATAAGGTTGTCCATATTTGTTGCCGAATTGTACTGTACAATTATGAGCAATACTACACCTGTAATAAAAGAAGCAAAAATTAACGACGTAAACTGTTTGGTATTCATTTTATCTAAAAAAATCATAATGAGGCTGTTAAATTAGCAGATAAAATAAATGTTATATTATAATAGTAGTTGAAACAGGAAAGTAACGGGTTGAATGCGGCAAAACTATCGGTGGGATTTTACAAAACATTCATCCTTTGGTTTAGGGTCTTCCTGTAAGAATCTGCCACGGGCAAAAACTTTTTAAGTATTACCACGCCGCCATCCTGTACAGTGTCTATCTTGTTAATTGCAATAATAAAAGAACGGTGAATGCGCAGGAACGTTTGTGCCGGCAATCGCTCCTCTACCGATTTTAAGGTGTTGTGTATGGCATACATTTTATCTGTGGTATGCAGCTTTACATAATCACCCAGTGCCTCGGCATATAAAATATCGTCTATTTTAAGACGTCTTACTATATTAGTATCCCTTATAAATATAAACTCTTCGGCAGTCATTTTAATATCTTCTTTCTGGCTGTTTAAAATATCGCGCGCCCTGCTTACAGCCTGTATAAAACGTGCCGGTACCACAGGTTTTATTAAATAATCGGCTACGTTAAGCTCAAAAGCTTCGGCCGCATATTCTTTTTTAGAGGTTGTAAAAATTATTACCGGACAGCAATCACCTAAATTTTTTGTAAGTTCCAGCCCTGTCATTTCGGGCATTTCAATGTCCAGAAAAAACAGGTCTACCTGATTATCCTGTATATAATTATAAGCTTCCATGGCACTGCTGCATTCTGCAAGCACATTAAGGTCTTTAACCTGTTTTGCAAGTTCTGCAAGCATAGATCTGGCAATTTCGTTATCGTCGATGATGAGGCATTTCATGAACTGTAAATTTTGAGCGTGATATATTTAAACATTTGCTATCTACGGCAAAAAGACTTACCGTAAACCTGTATTTTGAAGTAGACAAATATAGTTTATTCAGAACAAAACCTAATAAACTATTTAGTGTATTTCCTACAATTTTTCGCTAAATTTGTCCAGAATTTTATGCCCTCTAAAAAACAAAATACAACTTTAAAACTTATAGATACCTATAGTTTAATACATTGTTACAACAGGTAGTTGTTTGCCGCAGCTACCATAAGCTCATAATTGTGCACATTTTGTAGCATGCGTGCATGGTCTATAGCGTTCTTGCCGGTATGGTCTTTCTTTAAAGGATCTGCCCCATAAATAAGCAGCAGCCTTACAAGTTCCTGCTGGCCTAATAATGTTGCAAAGGTTAATGCGGTTTCGTTATTATTGTTAACGCTGTGTACTACGGCACCATGTTCTATAAGCAATTTTGCAACTTTGGTATATCCTTTAAAGCAGGCTACCATAAGCGCAGTATACCCCCTGTTATCTTTACATTCGGTATCTGCCCCGGCTTTAAGCAATGCGAGTACTGCTTCGTTGTTATTGTAGTTTACGGCAAGTAATAGCGGCGTATTACCATACCCGTCGTGCTGGTTGATATTTTCACGCCCGGTATACCTTCTTACCTGTATTACGTCGTTAGTGAGTGCTGCCTGAGTTAGTTTCATGATTATGTGTTTTATGGTTAATAGTAGATAAGCAAATAAAAGTCCAAAACAACAACAATATGAAAATCAGTGTTTTATAAAAAGCAACATAAATTACAAATACGGTATTTCGTAATTTTATGAATCCTTTAAGTATAATTTCGTAAAAATTAACATTTCATGAATTTATTCTATGCAATTAACAAATTTTTTAAACTAAATATTTTAGTATTACTTTGGTTTCAGGCATTTATATTGCTGTCGATTGGAAGTTTTTTATTTTTAACAAACGTTACTTCTACCTTAACGCCATTATCATTTTTAACCGAGAAAGAACCATCAAGCTGATCGCTTAATCCTGCCATTAAATTCATCCCTAACGATTTACTGCTTATAAAATCGGTATTATCCGGCAGGCCAACGCCATTATCTGCAACAATTAACCTGTAGGTATTTTCTGAAATTTTTTTAAGCGAAATTTCTATAGCACCCTTATCTTTATCAGGAAAGGCATATTTTATAGCATTGCTTATAGCCTCGTTTAATATAAGGCCAAGTGGTACGGCCTGTGCCACATCGAGGTCTACATCTTGGTTATCAAGCTTAAATTTTATTTTTTTATCGCTGCCCAGGCATTCTTTTAAGTAACTAACCAGTTCTTTTATGTACCATGACATATTTATACTGGCAAGATTTTCTGACTGGTATAAACGCTGATGAATTAAAGACATGGCATGCATGCGGTGCTGGCTGTTATGTATAGCTGCCAGTGCCTCTTTATTTTCCAGGAACGAAGACTGTGTGTTTAAAAGGCTTATTACTATTTGCAGGTTGTTTTTTACCCTATGGTGAATTTCTTTAAGCAGCCACTCTTTTTCGGTAAGCAGTTTTTTTAGCAAGGCGTTTTGTTCGTCTATCTGCTGCCTCTTTAATTCTATTTTTTTATTTACACGCTGTTTTAGCTTAAAGGCATAGTACAAAACAGAAATGAGCACTATAGCCAGTAGCAGTATACCTGCAAATACATATTGCATTACTATGCTGTTGTGTATTTTTATATCCTGTATTTTAGACCTTTCTTTTAATATAATAATATTTTTGTCCTTTTTTTCAGTTTCATATTTTAATAGTAATGAATTTACAAGTTTTGTTTTATTAATGCTATTAGCTGAGTCTTTGTAATAATGATATCTTTTTAAATGTTTAACCGCTTCAGAAAAATCGCCTTTGGCAGAATCGGTTTCAAAATAGGTATATTCCATATCATTAAGGCTACTCAGGTACTTATTGCCCATGCAGTAGTTTTTATACTCTTCAAGATATTTATAGGTTTTGTCTATTTGCCCAGATTCGCGCAAATAAATTATTATACCTTTATAAATATATCCTCTATATAAATTTTCGTCATTGGTAAGTTTATATTTTTCAAGTAAATTATTGTAATATTTTTTAGCGTGATTATAATCTTTAAGGCTGGTGTAACATAAAACCAACATGTGGTCTACTACAATTTGCACATCTATACTATTGCTTGGATATTTTGTTATAGAGCCTAACAGCACTTTTATGGCTTCATTATTTTTATGTTTTACATGTAAAACCGAAGCTATATTTTGGCTAAGCTCATTTATAGCTTCTCCATCTTTATGTAAATAAGCAACTTTAAGCGCCTTATTAAAGTACGACTGTGCCTCATCAAAATTTTCTAAATCATAATATATTAAACCAAGATGATTGTATATCATGCATAGCTGCATAGAGTTGTCATGAAGTTCTTCGGCAGTTTTTACGGCAAGCAAGGCATTTTTTATAGCAAGGGTACTATCATTACAAAGCCTGTAAACGCCAGACATATAAATATATACTCCCTGTAAATCTTTATAACCTATAGATTTATAAATAACCAGGGACTGCTCTAAAAGTTTAAGGGCAGTACCAAAGTCGCTTTTTGCGAGATACATGTCACCAAGATCTTTAAGTGTATTAGCTTGTTTTTCTTTTGCTCCAACTTTGTTAAATATTGATGCAGCGAGTTCAAAATACTTAATTTTTTGTTGTATTTCTTTTTCCTGTTTCGAAAACTGGTTGCCTAACTCTAACAAAGCATCACCCCTTAGCACCGGCATTTTATTTTGTTTAAAATAGTTAAGTGCCATAGTACCGGCCAGCCATGCCTCTTTTTTATTTCCTGCCTCTCTATATATTTTTGCGTACTGCAAATAGCTTTTACCTATGCCTGCTTTATAATGCAATTTTTCGCTAAGGTGTTTTGCATCATTGGTATACACTAAGGCACTATCCAGGTCGGCTTTTAATTCTCCTGCTTTATATAAATTGTATTTACCTAAGGCAAGCAAGAGCTCTGCCCTGATACTGTTAGCTTTGCTGTTTTGTAAAGCCACTTTTAGTTTTATGGCATCGTCTTTAGATTGTGATTGCAACGGTAATAGTAGTACCATCGATAAGAAAAATCCAAAATAAAGGTCTTTAAAAAATTTACCCCTATAATTTAAATTACTTTTCATATTAAAGCGGTATTTAATTAAAATTTTAAGATTTAAGATTACATTATCATTACAAACGCATATATTATGCTAATATAATACCATTTTTTTAAGAGTGTTAACATTCAGTTAATTATATTATGGATACTACATATATTTTACGATATATCGAATATTTATGATGCCATCACGCCATAGAGTAAATTTATATTAGCAAGGCCATATGTAGTAATAGTATAAATGATAATTAATAGATGACCCACACTCATAAAATTACGAGATATCGTAAAGGCAAATTTGCATTAAAATAAGCAAATAACTGTATTTAAACAACTTAATAAAACGGCACAGGGTTAGCATAAGTAAATATATAATCTTAAATAATTATTTTATGAAACCATCATCCGATTTATTATCACCTAAAAATCATGCTTTAGTATTAATTGATTTTGAAGGACAAATGGCATTTGCTACAACCAGCATTGCAATTAACGAGCTACGTACCAATGTCGTTATCATTAGCGGAGCATCAAAGATATTTAATGTTCCTACAATTGTGACTACAGTTGCCGAAGAAAGTTTTTCGGGCCCTGTATTTCCTGAGCTTGAAGAGTTTTATCCGCAGGCTACAACAACTTATTACGACCGTACCAGCATGAATACCTGGGAAGACGAAGCTGCCTATAAAGCCATTACCGCGCTTGATAAAAAGAAACTTGTACTTGCAGGATTATGGACAGGTGTATGCATAGTGGGCCCGGCACTATCTGCAATGGCAGAGGGGTATGATGTTTTTGTTATTACTGATGCCTGTGGCGATGTTTCTGCAGAGGCTCATGAACGTGCTGTACAGCGCATGGTACATGCAGGTGTAAAACCTATTACATCTGTACAATATTTATTAGAGCTGCAAAGAGACTGGGCCCGTGAGGAAACGTATGCTCCTGTAACAGACCTTATGAAAAAATATGGTGCCGGTTATGGCTTAGGTATACAATATGCCCGCCAAATGATTAAGCATTAATAATAGTACTAATAACAACCAAATAAACACATTACCCGTGCACATATTTAACTACATATTTTCAAAAAAATATTTCATCTTACTTATCATGGTATTGATGCACGGGTTTTCATCTTACGCACAATCGTTTAAGCTAATGCGTTATGATGAAGATTACCAATATCTTAAAGACTCTGCACGTAATGTTTACGAGAAAGTAAAATACACCCCCCTTAACAAATCGGGTGCTATTTATATGTCTTTTGGTGGAGAGGCACGCTTTGAGTATGTTGATTTTCATAATGAAGACTGGGGCCGCCTTAACATAGGCCACAATAACTTCCTGCTGCAACGGTATGACCTGCATGCCGATGTGCATCTTGGTAAACGTTTCCGGATATTTGGCCAGTTGCGCAGTGCGTTGCAAGACGGGCGTAAAAATGGTCCACGCCCTATAGATGAAGACCATCTGAATGTACAAAACTTGTTTGTAGATGCCATAGTTTACCAAAAAGAAGATAAGGCAATAACCCTGCGTGGTGGCCGACAGGAAATTGATTATGGCTCAGGACGATTAATATCGGTACGTGAAGGCCCTAATGCGAGGTTATATTTTACAGGCGGTAAAGCAATGTACAACTCCCCCAATCTTGCTATAGATGTCTTTGCAATGATGGCAGACACTACGCATACCGGTGTTTTTGATAACCGCAGCTCTAAACAAATAAACCTTTGGGGTACTTACTCTAAACTTATTTTTCCTCATGCCGGTAACCTGGATATGTATTACATAGGCATACGGCGAGACCTCTCCTTTTTTGAGGAAGGTACAGCCAAAGAGGTTAGGCATACGGTAGGTGCGCGACTTTGGAAATACGGCGGTGGGTTTATTTATAATCTTGAAGGTGCTTACCAGTTTGGTTCTTTTGGCAGTGGTACTATCAATGCATGGACAGCATCAGCAGACCTTGGGTACTCATTCGAGAACACAAAATTTAAGCCTACCATAAACCTGCGCCACGACTATATTTCGGGCGATAAAAAAGCCGGCGACGGTAACCTGCAAACCTTTAACCCGCTTTATCCTAAAGGCGGCTACTTTGGGTTTAGTCCGCAAATAGGCCCGGTAAACTTAATAGACATTCACCCTTATGGCACGCTCAATCTTTTACCCAGCTTAACATTTCAGGCCGATGTGGTATTTAACTGGCGCTACTCGCTTAACGATGGTGTTTACAGGCCCAGCGGAGGTTTTAACCTGCCGGGATCATCTTCTTTCAAACGGTACATAGGCACGGCCTACCTGGCAAATTTTGCTTATGGCATAAACAAATATACGGCTCTGGTTACAGGTATACAGTACTTTAAAACCGGCGAATTTATAAACGACATTATTCCTAATTCTAAAAACGGCCTCTTCTTTAATATAAGGTTAGGCTTTAAATTTTAATAACTACTAAATTCACAAATCATGAAAAACATAAAA
>Ga0247806_10000684_pt1 | contig 19562 bp, 18 predicted proteins | sample UWRJL059202B1_FD_179935 | JGI IMG/M metagenome (GOLD analysis project Ga0247806, IMG submission 179935) | Plant litter microbial communities from Arlington Agricultural Research Station in Wisconsin, United States - UWRJ-L059-202B-1 | ecosystem: Environmental > Terrestrial > Plant litter >... | reverse complement strand
TATTACCTGTGTTTTCCAAAAGTGCTTTTGGAAAAAGCCGCTATTTAATTTAATTTTATATTTTTGTCGGGATGAAATTTACAGCAGAACAAATAGCGGGTATACTGGAAGGCGAGGTTGTGGGTAATCCAAATGCCGAGGTATCTACACTGGCTAAAATAGAGGAGGGAACAGATGGTTCTCTAACCTTTTTGGCTAATCCAAAATACCTACCTTACATATATACTACGCAGGCTACTATTACTATAGTAAACAAAACTTTTGAGCCCGAAGCCGAAGTAACAACTACCCTTATAAAGGTGGAAGATGCTTACAAATCGTTCTCTAAGCTGCTGGAATACTATAATCAGGTTAAGTTAATGAAATCGGGCATAGAGCAGCCCTCTGTACTATCAGAAGGTGCTAGCTATGGCGATAACCTTTACCTGGGCAGTTTTTGCTATATAGGCAAAAATGTAAAAATAGGTGATAATGTAAAAATATATCCTAACACTTTTGTGGGAGATAACGTAACCATAGGCAATAATACCATATTATTTGCCGGTGTACGTATATACTCCGAAACGCAAATTGGGGCAGGCTGTACCATACATTCCGGTGCTATTGTGGGTTCTGATGGTTTTGGCTACGTGCCAAATGAAGAAGGCGTTTACAATAAGGTACCGCAAATAGGCAATGTAATTATAGAAGATAATGTAGATATAGGCTCCTGTACCACTATAGACAGGGCTACGTTAGGGTCTACCATTATAAAAAAAGGCGTAAAGCTGGATAACCAGATACAAATTGCCCATAATGTTGTAATAGGCGAAAATACCGTTATAGCATCTCAAACGGGTGTGGCAGGCTCTACAAAAATAGGCAGCGGTTGTATTGTAGGAGGGCAGGTAGGCATTGTAGGCCACCTTGTTATAGGCAATAATGTGCGTATTCAGGCACAATCGGGCGTTACTAAAAGTATAGCAGATAACGAATCTGTACAGGGTTCGCCAGCTATGCCGTATACTGATTTTAATAAGGCTTATGTACATTTTAGGAATCTTCCTAAAATTGTATCCGATATAGATGATCTTAAAAAACAAACCAGGGAAGTAAACAAAAACGACATATAATGGTTAAACAAACCACAATCAAAAGCGAAATATCGTTAAAGGGGGTTGGGCTCCACACAGGTAAAGAAGTTACCATGACTTTTAAGCCCGCGCCGGTTAATAATGGTTACACTTTTGTAAGGGTAGATTTAGAAGGCCAACCGGTTGTAGAAGCCGATGCCAATTATGTAGTAAATACACAAAGAGGCACTAATCTTGAAAAGAAAGGTGTTAAGATACAAACATCAGAACATGTGCTTGCCGCTTTTGTAGGCTGCGATGTAGATAATGTTATTATTGAACTCGACGCATCAGAACCTCCTATAATGGATGGATCTTCTAAGTTTTTTGTAGAAGCTATAGAAAAAGTTGGTATAGAAGAGCAGGATGCAGAGCGTAAGGTATATGTAGTAAAAGAAGTTATTTCTTATGTAGACGAGTCTACCGGCAGCGAGATAATAGTGATGCCTGCAGATGATTACCAGGTTACTGCAATGGTAGATTTTGGTACTAAAGTACTTGGTACACAAAATGCTACATTAAAAAGCCTGAAAGATTTTAAAGAACAGATATCAGAATCAAGAACGTTTAGTTTTTTACACGAGCTTGAAGCATTGCTGGAAAATGGCCTTATAAAAGGCGGCGACCTTAATAATGCTATAGTATATGTAGATAAAGAAATTTCTCCTGAAACTATGGAGAATCTTAAAAAAGCTTTTGGTAAAGACAGTATTACTGTTAAGCCAAACGGTATTTTAGATAACCTTACCCTGCATTACCCTAACGAGGCTGCACGCCACAAACTGTTAGACGTTATAGGCGACCTTGCATTAATAGGTACACGTATAAAAGGTAAAGTTATAGCTAACAAGCCAGGGCATTTTGTAAACACACAGTTTGCAAAAAAAATGTCTAAGCTAATAAAGTTAGAGCAACGTAACCAGATACCTGTTTACGATTTGCATAAAGAGCCTCTTATGGATATCCATAAGATAATGAGTATCTTGCCACACCGCCCGCCACTATTGTTGGTAGACAGGATATTAGAAATGAGCGATAACCATGTGGTAGGGCTTAAGAATGTTACCATGAACGAGAACTTTTTTGTGGGCCACTTTCCTGGTGCACCGGTTATGCCGGGCGTGCTTATTGTAGAGGCTATGGCACAAACGGGTGGTATACTTATTTTAAGTACCGTTCCTGACCCGGAAAATTACCTTACGTATTTTATGAAAATAGATAACGTTAAGTTTAAACATAAAGTACTGCCGGGCGATACACTGGTGTTTAAGTGCGATCTTATTTCGCCTATACGCCGTGGTATATGCCACATGCAGGCTAATGCTTATGCTAACGGAAAACTTGTGGCTGAGGCCGAACTTATGGCGCAAATTGCCAGAAAACAGTAATCAACATCTGATATGAATCAACCCTTAGCATATGTACATCCCGGTGCCAAGATAGCCAAAAACGTGGTTATCGAACCGTTTACAACCATACATAATAATGTAGAGATTGGCGAAGGAACCTGGATAGGATCTAACGTTACAATTATGGAAGGTGCCAGGATAGGCAAAAATTGCAATATATTTCCGGGAGCAGTAATTTCTGCCATTCCGCAGGATCTTAAGTTTGGCGGCGAAGATTCGCTTGCTATAATAGGCGATAACACCACCGTTCGCGAATGCGTTACCATCAATAGGGGCACAGTAGCATCTGGCGTTACAAAAATTGGTAAAAACTGCCTTATCATGGCGGCTGCACACGTTGCCCATGACTGCCATATAGGCGATAATGCTATTATTGTAAATGGCGTTTTGCTTGGTGGCCATGTAACAATAGGTGACTATGCCATTATTGGTGGCCTTAGTGCAGTACACCAGTTTATTAGTGTGGGTGCTCATGCTATGATATCTGGCGGTTCGCTTTTAAGAAAAGACGTACCTCCGTTTACTAAAGCTGCAAAAGAGCCTTTATCTTATGTAGGTATTAACTCTGTAGGATTAAGAAGGAGGGGTTTTACTCCCGAAAAAATTCGTGAGATACAGGAGATTTACAGGATATTATATCAAAAAAATTATAATACCACACAAGCGGTAAGCATTATAGAAGCAGAAATGGAAGCTACGCCTGAGCGCGATGAAATATTACTTTTCATTCGTAACTCATCACGTGGTATCATGAAAGGATATACAGGTATATCGTAGTGAAGCGATGCGTTGATTTGGAAATTTGTCTATTTGAAAGCTAATATCCGGATCAACAAGAACAAATAATAAATTGACAGAATAACAATTAACATAAAGCTAAAATGGCAAGTACATCAGATATCAGGAACGGTTTATGCATTAAATTTAACCACGATATATATAAAATTATTGAATTTCTTCACGTTAAGCCAGGTAAAGGCCCGGCGTTTGTAAGAACAAAACTTAAAAGCCTTACTAACGGTAAAGTGCTTGATAATACGTTTTCTGCAGGACACAAAATTGATGATGTAAGGGTAGAAACTCACAAATTCCAGTTCTTATATCCTGAGGGTGACCAATACCACTTTATGCACACCGAAACATACGAGCAAATATCATTACACAAAGATATTCTTGATGCTCCGGATTTATTAAAAGAGGGCGAAAATGTAATGGTTATTATTAATGCCGAAACTGATGCGCCACTATCTGTAGATATGCCTGCATCTGTAGTGCTTGAAGTAACTTATGCAGAGCCTGGTGTAAAAGGTAATACTGCTACTAATGCCACCAAACCGGCAAAACTGGAAACAGGTGCTTCTATCAACGTACCTTTGTTTATTAACGAAGGCGATAAAATTAAAATTGATACTGCCACAGGTTCTTACGTGGAGCGCGTTAAACAATAACACAAGGATTTAGTAAATCCACATATCAATGAAAACACTGCCCGTTGCTGTGTTACTGCTTTCTTTAGCCGGACTAAAGATGAATGCGCAGATTACTGATACTATTAAAAAGGAAAATTTTTCCTTTCATATGCAAACTACGATAATCAATCAGTATAAGCCGGGTTTTAAAGCCGATTATACAGGACAAAATAGTTTGCAAACGCGGGAAGAAGCCAGAAATTCGGTCACGGCAACTTTGTTTGCAGGTGCACGCCTCTGGAAAAATGCATCAGTCTTTGTTAACCCGGAACTCGCAGGAGGCTCCGGGTTAAGCAAAGTATTAGGGCTTGCCGATGCTACAAATGGTGAAACATTTCGCGTAGGCAGTACCGAACCTAAAATATACCTCGCAAGGGCGTACATGCAGCAATTATTTGCCCTTGATACTGCAGAGGAAACTCAGGAAAGCGACCAGAATCAACTGGGTGGGGCAGTCCCTCAAAGTTATATAGGTATTACCGCCGGTAAAATTTGCCTTTCCGATTATTTCGACCAAAATTCTTATAGCCATGACCCGCGCTCACAGTTTATGAACTGGGGGCTTATGAGCAATGGGGCATGGGATTATCCTGCTAATACGCGTGGCTATGTACCCAGCGTAATTTTAGAATATGTTACCCCTAAAAACGAACTGAGGTTTGCATTGTCTCTTTTGCCTAAAGAAGCTAACGGGCTCGATATGAACTGGAATGTATCCAAATCTAATTCTGCAACTTTAGAGTATACCCGCCATTATTCCTTTTCAGGAAAAAAGGGAGCTATACGTTTTTTAGCATTCCTTACCAGTGGCAAGATGGGCGATTACCGCGAAAGCATCAACTTTAATCCTTATGCTCCGGTTATAGAAGATGTGCAGAAGTACGGCAATAAAAAATACGGTTTTGCAATAAATGCAGAGCAGGAAATAAACGATTTTCTTGGTGCCTTTTTTCGCGCAAGCTGGAATGATGGGCATACACAAACATGGGCATTTACAGAGATAGATAAAAGTATTAGCCTTGGCGTAAGCGCCAAGGGCAGCAAATGGAACCGTGTAAACGATACTGCCGGTTTAGCCATTGTGGCATCGGGTATATCTAACCCGCATAAAGATTATCTTGCTGCAGGCGGCTATGGCTTTATGCTTGGCGATGGGCAACTTAATTATTCACTTGAAAGTGTTACCGAGTTTTATTATTCGGCAGAGATACAAAAAAATCTGTATCTTACAGGTGGTTACCAGTTTATACTAAATCCCGGTTACAATAAAGACAGGAACGGTTTAGTAAACGTATTTTCAGTAAGGCTTCATACCAATTTATAACAATAACTATGAAATTTCCTAAAGTACATACACTTAAAGAAATAGCTGGACTAATAAACAGCGAATATGTGGGCGATGATAATTTTCCGGTACATGGCATGAACGAAATTCATGTAGTAGAGGCGGGGGATATTGTATTTGTAGACCACCCCAAATATTATGATAAAGCATTACAGTCGGCAGCGACCATAGTGCTTATCAATAAAAAAGTAGATTGCCCTGAGGGTAAAGCCCTGCTTATATCGGATGATCCTTTCAGGGATTTTAATAAGCTTACCAGAAATTTCAGGCCATTCCAGTCTTCTGATGCTGCTATATCATTATCGGCACAAATAGGCGAGGGTACAATTATCCAGCCTAATGCTTTTGTGGGCAACAATGTTAGTATAGGTAAAAACTGCGTTATCCATGCCAATGTATCTATTTATGATAATACAGTTATAGGCAATAATGTAATTATACACTCCGGCACCGTTATAGGAGCAGATGCTTTTTATTATAAAAAACGTGCTGAAGGTTACGACCAGTTGCTATCTGGCGGCCGTGTTGTTATAAAAGACAATGTAGGCATAGGTGCTGCGTGTACCATAGATAAAGGAGTGAGCGGAGATACTACCATAGGCGAAGGTACTAAAATAGATAATCAGGTACACGTAGGCCATGATACCGTTATTGGCAAGAAATGCCTTATTGCCTCTCAAACCGGGCTGGCGGGCTGTATAATTATAGAAGACGAAGTTACCATTTGGGGTCAGGTAGGTATGGCAAGCGGCATTACCATAGGCGCTAAGGCAGTACTTCATGCGCAGTCCGGAGTTAGTAAATCGTTAGAAGGTGGAAAAGTGTATTGGGGAACCCCGGCACAAGAGGCGCGTACTACAATGAAACAAATGGCACTCGTAAAACGCTTACCCGAAATATTTGAGAAGAAATAATGAAAATGTCTCCCAAAGAAGTTGTGTTGGCATATTATGATGCACTTACAGACCCTGTTGGGATTACTAAGTACGTACATCAGAATTTGTATATACAATGGTATAGCACAAGAGGTTATATTGAAATAGACAGTAGGGAAATTATTACATTTGCAAGGCAAACAAAAGGTAACTATGCAAGCCTTCGTTTAGAGATTAGCCATATTATAGAAGAGGGAAATACCGTATCTATACGCTATACCAACCATGTGAAAACAAAAGATAACCCGTATGATGAGATAATTTTATCGCACTCTATGGCTATTTGGGAACTTAAAGATAACCTGCTTTACCGGGGTTATGTAATGAGCCATTTAGATTAGCTTTACTACTGATTGTACAGAAAATTCTTTAAAGTGAATTGTGCAAAAAATCAAAAAAAGCTTTATGGGTATCACTTAAAAACCCTATTTTTGTATCGCAAATAAGAAAATTAATAAAAAATATATCATGAGTGTTTTAGTTAATAAAGATTCCAAAATAATTGTACAGGGTTTTACAGGTACCGAAGGTACTTTCCATGCAACCCAAATGATAGAATATGGTACTAATGTTGTAGGTGGTGTTACACCGGGTAAAGGTGGTACTACGCATCTTGACCTTCCTGTATTTAACACAGTTAAAGACGCTGTTGATATTGCAGGTGCAGATACTACAATTATATTCGTTCCGCCTGCTTTTGCTGCAGATGCAATTATGGAAGCTGCTGAGGCAGGTATTAAAGTAATTATTACAATTACCGAAGGTATTCCTGTTGCAGACATGATTAAAGCTTATGACTACATACAAGATAAAGATTGCCGACTAATAGGCCCTAACTGTCCTGGTGTTATTACTCCGGGTGAGGCTAAAGTAGGTATTATGCCAGGCTTCGTATTTAAAAAAGGTACTGTAGGTATTGTATCTAAATCTGGTACTCTTACTTATGAAGCGGCAGACCAGGTTGTTAAACAAGGTCTTGGTATTACTACAGCTATTGGTATAGGTGGTGACCCAATTATTGGTACTACTACTAAAGAAGCTGTTGAATTATTAATGAACGACCCTGAAACTGAAGTTATCATTATGATAGGTGAAATAGGCGGACAGCTTGAAGCTGATGCTGCTAAATGGGTTAAAGAAGATGGTAACCGTAAACCGGTTGTAGGCTTTATTGCCGGCGAAACTGCTCCTAAAGGCCGTACAATGGGTCATGCCGGTGCAATTGTAGGTGGTGCAGATGATACTGCCGAAGCTAAAAAACGCATCATGAGAGAGAACGGTATTCACGTTGTTGATTCTCCTGCTGAGATAGGTAAAAAAGTAAAAGAGATATTAGGTTAATCTCCTATATAAATACAAAAAAGTCCCAATATTGGGACTTTTTTTATGCTTATAATATTGCGGTCAGGCTATTAAGATCAATGCTAATATCTTAAACAGATTTCTGCCGGGCCGTAAGCTCTGCAATTTTTACAATAACATCTGCTGCTTTTTGCATACTTTCTACCGGTACATATTCATATTTACCATGAAAGTTATGCCCGCCTGCAAATATGTTGGGGCAGGGTAGCCCCATGTAAGACAGCTGGCAACCATCTGTACCGCCACGAATAGCTTTTATAAGTGGTTTAATACCCAGGTCTTTCATAGCCTGCTCTGCAATATTTATAATATGAAAAACAGGTTCTACCTTTTCTTTCATGTTATAATACTGATCTTTAATTTCGTACTCAACAATATCTCCGCCAAATTGTTTGCTGTAATTGCGGTTTAGTTTATCGGCAATTTTCTTAACCAGTTTTTTACGCTTGGTAAATTTCTTGCTGTCATGGTCTCGAATAATAAGCTGTACCGTACTCTCTTCTATACTACCGGTTATACCTGTAACGTGAAAGAAACCTTCGTAACCCGATGTCATTTCAGGCACTTCCTCTTTAGGTAATTTAGAAATAAATTTATTAGCAATTAGCATAGAGTTTATCATTTTGCCTTTTGCATAACCCGGGTGTACGCTTTTACCTTTAAAGGTAAGCTTAGCTCCCGCGGCATTAAAGTTTTCATATTCAAGCTCGCCTATCTGGCTGCCATCCATGGTATATGCCCAGTCTGCGCCAAAAGCTGCTACGTCAAACTTATGTGCTCCGCGGCCTATCTCTTCATCAGGTGTAAAGCCTATCCTTATTTTACCATGTTTAATTTCGGGGTGTTGTATAAGATACTCTGCAGCAGTAACAATCTCTGTAATACCTGCCTTATCATCGGCACCTAAAAGGGTTGTACCATCTGTAGTAATAAGCGTTTGCCCTTTGTACTGCAACAGGTCTTTAAAGTAGTTAGGAGAAAGTATTATATTCTGTTCAGCATTAAGTACAATATCGCCACCGTTGTAATCTCTTACTATTTGAGGTTTTACATTAGCACCGCTAAAATCGGGCGATGTATCAAAGTGCGATATAAAGCCAATTACCGGTACATCATAATCTACGTTAGATGGTACCGTTGCCATAATGTAGGCATTATCATCTATAGTGACTTCTGTAAGGCCTATGGCTTTAAGTTCGGCTACAAGTTTATGGGCAAGATCCCACTGTTTGGCGGTGCTGGGAGTAGTATCAGAGTTTGCCTCAGATTCTGTATCAACAGTAACATAGCTTATAAAGCGGTCTATAATGTGCTGCATTTTTGTGTGTTTAATGAAGCGCAAATTTACGATTTATTTACAGAAACCGTATTTAAAAGAAGATATTATACAGGAAGCTCTATTGTAAACAAAGCTCCGGTACCTTTGTTAGACGATGCATTTATAGTACCGTGATGCTGCTCAATTATTTTTTTGCAAATGCTAAGGCCAATGCCTGTACCGCTATACTCTGATTTGCTGTGCAGGCGCTTAAACAAATCGAATATTTGTTTGCTGTATCGCGGGTCGAAGCCTATGCCATTATCGCTAAGGGTAATTTGCACCATTTGTGGTGCAGTATCTAAAATTTTGCTGCTTATGATTATAACAGGCTGACCATCATTATATTTTAATGAATTGCTTATAAGGTTAGAAAATAACTGGTGCATTTGCAGCGGTATAGCTTTTATAACAGGCAGGTTATCTCTTTTTATAATTGCATTTTTTTCAGATATAAGCAGTTCATAATCAAATAATACGTTATCTATTATTTTGTTCAGGTCTGTTTCTGTAAACTGGTTTTCTACGTCAAGGCGACTATAAGTAAGCACATCCTGTATAAGGTTAGACATCCTGCCTGCCGATGACGATATTTTATTCATATACGACTGTACCACTGCTTTGTCGTCACTGCGCTGTTTAATAAGGCTAAGAAATGTTTGTATTTTACGCAAAGGCTCCTGTAAATCGTGGCTTGCTACATAATTAAAAGACTCCAGTTCTTTATTAGATCGTTCCAGTTCCTCATTTTTTTGCTCAAGCAGCCTGTTTACGGTGTCAAGGGTAGAGGTACGTTCTTTAACTTCCTGCTCCAGGCGCGTATTAAAGGCATTAAGTTCTATTTGTGTACTTTTGCGTTGTGTAACATCATTAAAAATAACGGCTACTTTATTGTCTTTTTCTTTAGTAAGTGGAAATGCAGATACCTCATACCAGCCATTTATAAGTATAGCTTCCTGCTCAAAAGTTAATGGCCGGCCACTTTTTGCAATGCCACCATACAGGTCGAACCAGTGTTGCTCATGGCGGGGGTTCATCTCTTTAATGCTTTTACCCTTTGCATTTATAAGGCCTGTTTGTTTTTCAAATGCCGGATTAAATTCAAGGAATATATAATCGTAAGGTCTTTGTTCTTCATCAAACAAGACTTCGATTATGCAAAATCCCTGATTTAAAGAGTTAAAAAGTGAGAGGTATTTTTCTTCGGCCTTTTTTGCAATTGTAGCATTAACATCATCTTCGGCCATGCGGCGTTCGGTTATGTTTTCCCAAACCCTAACAATACCATCGCCCATTTTAGCATCTGAAACACTATACCATTGATAAACACCGATAACATCATTATCAAATCGCTCCCAGTCATTGGTTACTCCGGTTTCTACCACCTGTATCATTTCCTCTAATTGCTTGTGCTGATCTGGGCTTATTGTAGTGAAATGCTGTCCTGTAACATCGGTGCCATTAAAAAAAGCCATGCTTGCCGGGCTTAAAAGGCTACACTCGAAATCTATAATGGTATTATTGATATCTCTAATTGCAGTAAAAACTATTGTACGGTTGTTAGGGGCATTAAATGCAGCCTGTATTAAATAGTTTGTACTTGTTTCGGTTTCAGTAAATCCGGTAGGAGTATCCATGTTTTATAGGGGCAACTTAGTAATCGATAAACTCAAAATTAGAAATTTTTAATATAATAATGTGTTAATTAAAATATTCTAACTCTTTTTTAAGATTTGTTATTGCCTTTCTTTCATATTTCTCCCTGAAAAAATTAGTGCTAAAAATATTATCCATAGCTAAAAATTGATTTAGAACTTTTGCTCTACCGGGATTGTACAAAAAATCGGGGTAAATAGCATACTCTTTGCGAACGGCTAAATAGTACTTTTCATAGTCCGGTTCATTAGCTCCAAGTATGGCCATGTCGGCATCTAAAAGTAAACAGGTATCAGTATCATTATTGGGTAAGTGAAGTTTTGTAGCGAGTATTTGCTCACTGCATTTTATAATTTTTTCTGAAGGATAGTTTATAGATGCTAAACTTTTAATTGCAATAGCTGCACTTTTTTCTTCATTATCTTTTGCCGTTGCTTTGTATACAATATCATGATAAAAAAGTGAAAAAAGTAAAGTATCCCAGTCCGCTATCAAATGCTCAACGTGGAGTAAAGCGTTGTACATGTTTTCAAGATGCACTAAGTTATGGTAGTAACGTTTTTTACCGGTGTATGCTTTTTCTATAGTTTCCCAAAGATTATGCGATACAGTAACATCGTTACTATACTTTGTGGTCAATGCTATAAAAATTTCTTTTAGCATTAATTTAATTTTAACTCGGCGGCAATTTTTCCCAGTACTTTTTCCCAGTGCAGCCTCATTTCTTCGCGCTGAGAGTCATCAGCAAGTTTTTCCTGATGTATACTTATTGTAGTGCCGGTTTTTGCCGCCATTATGCGCATTTGTAAAGTAGAGGTGTTTTCCCAGTCTTTTCTTTTATAAGTTAACCGTGCATGCGATAGTTCGTTATAAACACGTATGCATAAATAAGTTCCTGTTCTTGTGGTATATTCTTTACCTTTTTGCCATACGGGTACACCCTTATAACCTAGCCAAAGTTTAATACCATCTGTAGAGAATAAAAAGTTCCATGCCTCATGCAACGATATAGCATAGGTTTTGCGAACCCCAATTTGGTAGTCGGCATCTTTGGTTAGTCCTATTGTAGTTATGTTGTCCATGATTAAAGATGTTATATACATCATAAGCTTAAAATACCGGTACATATAGCAATAATCCCATTTTGCGTGTATATAAAGCCTGATAGATTTATAAATTAGAACTTAATAATGCACATGGTAGGATGTTACTATAAATTAGTGGTGCAGCTACTAATATTTAAAATGCACTACTATCTTTTTCGCTTCTTCGCTTTATGTGTAGTAATCTTTTTCTCTGTAATTTTATTTTTTTTCTCTATAGATTCAGCAATTCCGATTGATTTTATCAAAAAGTTCCTTTTTTCATAAGACGTCAGCTCTGCCTGCTCTTTCGCGAGTTCAAATTCTTTATTGTCAATCAGGTAGTATATTCGTTTTTCTAAAATTTCATCTATCTTTTGTTCCAGCTCATTACCATAAACAGAATTTTTTATAGTTCTTGCTTTCGAAAGCGCAGTAAAATAATCATGAGTATCTGTAAGGCTGTCAATTTCCATATTCAGAACCGTAGCAACCAACTCGTCTTTTTTAAGCCCTGGCTCAATAGAGTCTATAGTAATCTTTGCCTTACTTAATTGTTTCTTATTAATTAGCTTTTGTGCTCTCTGCTCTGCAGTTTCAACCTTTTCAGGAAATTTAATTTTGCCTAATGCAGGAAGTAAGTATATCATAAAACCAATTACTACAAAAGTTATAGTGGCTAAAATCCTGTCTGTCTTCTTACGATCTTTAATTATTTCCCTTTTCTCGTTATCAATTACAGTTAAGTAAGTATTCATTTTCTCATCATCGCCACAACTCTGTTTCAGGGTTAATAATTGCAAATCAACACGCGATCCTTTTTTATTGTTTATTTGTTCATATCGGTCAAAAAGATTCTCTTTTTTAATCAGTTTTTTATAAATAATATATAGTCCTGCAGTACAAATAGTTTTTACTACTCCCCATATTACTTTCGATGCTCCGGGATTAGGTGCGTTTTTAAACTCGTAAAAGCTTTCAGCAAGTTCTTTTAACTCCCCATCTAAAAATTCTTTATTGTCAGCTAATGTTGAGGCAGTTACATAACCGCAGGAGGGACAAACCCCGGTTATGCTACTTATAGTGTCACCGCAATTGGGGCATTTGTCTAACTCATTATTTTTTATTCCTTTTGTTTCGCTAAGCTTGCCCCGCAATATTAGTTCTAACTCGTCGAGGTCGAATCCTTGCGCTTCAGCTTTTTTTATCAAAACCTCTTTTTCACTCTCACTTATGTAACCGTCAACAATTGCATAGTTAATTAACCTTTCTAAATCGCCGTTCATCTATTTAAAAGTACTAATTTAATTATCATAAAATGCCAAAATTAAGCATTCAAGATAAAAGTCATAAATATTTTTCATAAAAGCAAGTATATTTAATCTTCAATTATAATATCACAATAATTTATCACAACAGAAATTAAATTTTAGTTATGTTATAATGTTGTTTGCTAATGTATTAAAGTTACAAAACGTTTTAGTTGTTTCAAATAATATTATAATAATATTAGCTTGCGCTATGCAATTAAAATACAATTTGATAATGCGAATTTGCCTTTTTTGCGAATAATAAGATTTATAGTGTAAACATTTATTTATACAGCATAATAATTATATTTTTGCATAACAACACAACTAACTATGTATAAATCGCTCATTCGTCCATTGCTCTTTCGTTTTGATCCGGAAAAGGTGCACCACTTTACTTTTTCGTCTATCAGGTTCTTAAATTCCATACCGGGTTTCCCGTCTGTTTTCAGGTCTATATATGATGTAGAGGACGCCCGCTTGGAGCGCGAAGTGTTTGGGTTGAAGTTTAAAAATCCTGTTGGCCTTGCTGCCGGCCTTGATAAAGATGCCAAATTATATAAAGAGCTAAGCAGTCTTGGGTTTGGTTTTATAGAAATAGGTACACTAACGCCAAAACCCCAGGACGGCAACCCTAAAAAAAGGCTTTTCAGGCTGCGAAAAGACAGTGCTATTATAAATCGTATGGGGTTTAATAATGGTGGTGTACTTGCTGCTGCCCAAAGGTTAAAAAGTAACCACAAAGGTAAAGGGCATGTGCTTATAGGCGGTAACATAGGTAAAAATAAGCTTACGCCAAATGAAGATGCTGTTAGCGATTACGAAATTTGCTTTGATGCCTTATATGATGATGTAGATTACTTTGTGGTAAATGTTAGTTCGCCCAATACACCTAATTTGCGCGAACTGCAGGATAAAGAACCGCTTACTAAATTATTACAGACGCTACAGGACAAAAATGCGGCTAAGCCCAAACAAAAGCCTGTATTGCTTAAAATTGCACCCGATCTTACCGACAGCCAGCTGCTTGATATTATAGATATTGTAAAAACTACAGGTATTGCCGGGGTAATAGCAACAAATACTACTATTTCGAGAGAAGATTTACTGTCTGAAGATAAAGACGAGATGGGCGGCCTTAGCGGGAAACCACTGGCTAAACGATCTACTGAAGTTATTAGGTTTCTATCAGAAAAGAGTAATAAAGCATTCCCTATAATTGGGGTTGGAGGCATTCATACTGCCGATGATGCCATAGAAAAACTCGAAGCAGGTGCAAGCCTTATACAGCTATATACGGGCTTTATTTATGAAGGTCCGGCACTTATTAAAGAAATTAATAAAAGGATCTTAGGTTCTTAAAACCTGAGGTACTGAGTTTCTAAGAACCTAAGGTGCTTAGAACCTAAGGCAATAAAAAAAATGAAAGTAAAAATAATAGAATGCCCACGCGATGCTATGCAGGGTATTAAGGCTTTTATACCTACAGAGCGTAAAATTACCTACATACAAAGTTTACTGCGTGTGGGGTTTAATACTATAGACGTAGGCAGCTTTGTATCTGCAAAGGCTATACCCCAAATGCAGGACAGCGCAGCGGTGCTTGCCGGGTTAGATTTGTCTGCTACAAAGAGCAAGCTGCTGGCTATTATTGCAAATACTCAGGGTGCCGAGGCTGCCGTTCGGCACGAGCAGATACAGTATTTAGGATACCCGTTTTCAATATCAGAGAATTTCCAGATGCGCAATACCCATAAAACCATTGCACAATCAGTAATTACTTTACAGGAAATTTTACATATAGCCCACAATGCGGGTAAAGAGGTGGTAGCCTATTTATCTATGGGTTTTGGCAACCCGTATGGCGACCCGTGGAATGTTGCCATCGTAGGGGAGTGGACTAACAGGCTTGCCGAAATGGGGGTTAAAATAGTTTCACTGTCTGATACTGTGGGTAGTTCTACGCCCGATGTTATATCGTACCTTTTTTCGAATCTAATTCCGCAATACCCCGAAATAGAATTTGGCGCGCACCTGCACACTACGCCTAATAAATGGTTCGAAAAAATTGACGCAGCTTATAAAGCAGGCTGTACCCGTTTTGATGGAGCCATCCAGGGCTTCGGCGGCTGCCCTATGGCGACAGATGAGCTTACAGGTAATATGCCAACCGAAAAAATGCTTTCTTATTTTACCGCTGCCAAAGCCGATAGCGGATTAAATTCGCTTAGCTTTGAGAGTGCTTATAACGAGGCTACAAAGCTGTTTAGGGAGTTTCATTAATTTGCTACTAAATCCATTTGGCTTAATCCTGAATTATAAAGTAAATTTATAATACAGATAATAAATATCTATCAAACGCTTATAATATTCGTTTAGAAAGCTGTATATTTGCATGCAATTTAACTACAAATTGCAACATGAAAGCACATACAGCTAAAATCATCGGTGAAGGCCTTACTTACGATGATGTTCTACTTGTTCCTAACTACTCAGAAGTTTTACCGCGCGAAGTAAGTATAAAGTCAAAATTTTCCCGAAACATTACCCTTAACGTTCCTGTTGTATCTGCAGCAATGGATACCGTAACCGAAAGTGCTATGGCAATTGCTATGGCCCGCGAAGGTGGTATAGGCGTTTTGCACAAAAATATGAGTATAGAAAGGCAGGCTGCCGAAGTACGCAAAGTTAAAAGGGCAGAGAGCGGAATGATAATAGATCCCGTTACATTGCCTCTTACTGCTACTGTTGCCGATGCTAAAAATGCCATGCGCGAGTTTGGTATAGGTGGTATTCCTGTTGTAGATGAGAACGGTACCCTTAAAGGTATTGTTACCAACCGCGACCTTAGGTTCGAGAAAAATGCTTCCCGTTCTATACTTGAAGTAATGACTACAGAGAACCTTGTTACTGCCGGCGAAGGTACAACCCTTGCTGTAGCTGAAGGTATACTACAAAAAAACAAAATTGAAAAACTTCCGGTTGTTAATGCCGATTATAAACTGGTAGGCCTTATTACTTTTAGGGATATTACTAAAGTTACGCAGAAGCCTCAGGCTAATAAAGATAAATTTGGTAGGCTGCGCGTTGCGGCTGCCCTTGGCGTTACTGCCGATGCAGTAGACCGTGCCGAAGCTCTTGTTAATGCCGGTGTAGATGCCGTTATTATAGATACTGCACACGGACATACTGCCGGTGTGGTTAAAGTATTAAAAGAGGTTAAAGCTAAATTTCCTGATCTTGATGTTGTAGTGGGTAACATTGCAACTCCCGAAGCTGCACTTTACCTTGCCGAAAACGGCGCCGATGCTGTAAAAGTAGGTATTGGCCCGGGTTCTATATGTACTACACGTGTTGTAGCAGGTGTAGGTTTCCCTCAGTTTAGTGCAGTTCTCGAAGTTGCCGCGGCCCTTGAAGGTACAGGTGTTCCGGTAATTGCCGATGGTGGTATTCGTTACACGGGAGACATTCCTAAAGCGCTTGCTGCAGGTGCCGGTTGTGTTATGCTTGGCTCACTGCTTGCCGGTACAATGGAATCTCCAGGCGAAACCATAATTTTTGAAGGCAGGAAATTTAAATCGTATCGTGGTATGGGCTCTGTAGAGGCTATGCAGGAAGGCAGTAAAGACCGCTATTTCCAGGATGTGGAAGATGATGTTAAAAAACTGGTTCCCGAAGGTATTGTGGGCCGCGTTCCCTACAAAGGTGAGTTGTTTGAAAGCATGCTTCAGTTTGTAGGCGGACTTCGTGCCGGTATGGGCTACTGTGGTGCTAAAGATATTGAGACACTACAAAAAACATCAAGGTTTATACGCTTAACATCAAGCGGTATTGCCGAAAGCCATCCGCACGACGTTACTATAACTAAAGAAGCGCCTAACTATTCAAGGTAATATTTTTAAGATTTTTATATACCAAAGACCCAGTCATATTTATATTTGACCGGGTTTTTATTTAAATTTTCAGACACTAATTTCAAATATTGACACAAATTCATTCGTGCAAATAAGTGAAATTAGTGTCTGTATTTAATATTCATAGTAAAATACTAAATCACTTTACCCTCGATAATTACACTGTCAATTAGGTTGCTCCCGAAGGCATACGGCAGTTGGTAATAAGAGGTTAGGGGTTTAGTAATAATTATATTGGCGCGTTTGCCCACGGTTATACTCCCATGCGTTTCGCTAAGCCCCATTGCGTAAGCCCCATTTAGGGTGGCTGCATTAATGGCTTCTTCGGGCGTCATTTTCATTTTTATGCAGGCAGTGGCTACCACAAGGTTCATGTTACCGCTTGGCGTGGTACCGGGGTTAAAGTCGGTGGCCAGTGCCAATGGTAAACCTGCATCTATCATTTTGCGGACAGGAGTGTACGGGATACTTATAAAAAAGGAACAGGTAGGCAATGCAACGGGCATAGTATCACTGTTTTTAAGTGCTTCTATATCATCATCGCTTACAATTTCAAGATGGTCTACGCTTAGTGCGTTATGCTTTACACAGGCTGCAATACCATTAATCGCAGTAAACTGGTTCACATGAATTTTTGCAGGCAGACCATACTTTTGTCCGGCTTCCATTATACGTTCGGTTTCTTCGACAGAAAAATACCCCGTTTCGCAAAAGGCATCAATATAATCAGCAAGGTTTTCTTCGGCAATTGCCGGAAGCATTTCATTCACAATTATATCTATATAACCTGTATGATTTTCTTTATATTCGGCAGGAAAAGCATGCGCCCCCAAAAACGTAGCTTTTATGGCAACAGGATATTCTTCTCGAAGGCGTTTTATAACACGGAGCATTTTAAGTTCTCCATCAACAGTTAACCCGTAGCCAGATTTTATCTCTACCGCTCCGGTTCCCTGTTGCATCACTTCTTCAAGCCGTACTTTAGACTGTTGGTAAACGTCTTCCTCACTGGTTTCATTAAGCCGTTTCGCCGAGTTTAAAATGCCCCCGCCACGGTTGGCTATCTCCTCATAAGTAAGTCCGTTTATGCGGTCTACAAATTCCTGTTCGCGGTTACCGGCATATACTATATGGGTATGGCTGTCGCACCATGCAGGCAGTATTGTTTTTCCGGTGGCATCAATTATTGTAGCGTCCGGCAGGTTAGGGCAGGTATCCATTGTGCCAAAACCGGCTATCAGGTTGTCTTCTATGAGCAGCCATGCATTATTGATAACAGGCAAATGTGCCATTTCCTTACCCGAAACTTTTGTGATGCCGCTTTCGCGAATTTGTAATATCTCTTTACAATTAATGATGAGCGTAGCCATAAATTAAACTTTTTGTAAAATTAAGAATGGATTTTAAAAAAGCCTTACTTTTAAGGGATACAAATTATCTTTTTTGTGAAAAGAATAGAATATAGAAAAGTACGCAACGTACAGCCCAATTTTTTTGAATATACGGGCGAGTATACCACAGATCCTGTAGCCATGCAGCTCTTTATATTTAATGAAGAGGGCTATGAAGAATATACTAAAAATGTAGGGCTCGACAGGGTAATTAAAGAATGTACAGATATTAACCAGGCTCAGGATGTTAAGTGGCTTAATGTACATGGGCTTCATGATACAGAGCTTATTAGAAAAATAGGGGACCTTTTTAAAGTTGACAGTTTTGTAGTAAGCGACATTTTAAACACATCCCGCCGCACGCGCATAGAGGAGTTAGGCGACGTATTGTTTTTCAGTGTAAAGTCGGTACTTCCGGTGGAGGAAATAAACATGATAAAAACAGAGCAGGTTAGTTTCCTGCTTAAGGATAATGTGATTGTGTCTTTTCAGGAAAAAAAGAGCGATTACTTTGAGCATATCCGCGAACGCATCCGCACAGGTACTGGTATAGTACGTAAAAAACAAAACGATTACCTGCTCTACCTGATGCTCGACGCTATTATGGAGAATTTCTATATTACGCTTGAAGGGTATGAGAGCCGTATCGAAATTTTTGGTAATGAGGCAAAGCTTGGTGTTCGTAACGATTTTATTACCGGTGTAGAGAAAACTAAAGATAGCCTTAATTATCTTAAACGTGCTATTGCTCCATTGCGTGATGCTCTTTACAACCTTAAGAGCGTTAAAGAGGATGAAGAGTACGAGACGATCCATAAAACTACACATACCTATTTTGCCCGCCTTCACCAAAAATGCCTTGAATTACTGGACCAGACCGAGTATGACCTTAGCGCCTTAGATAGTGCTTCTAATTTTCATTTTGCAGCCCAAAGCCAGAGAATGAACCAGATTATGAAAACCCTTACAATTTTTTCGGTTATCTTTATGCCGCTTACTTTTATAGTGGGTGTTTATGGTATGAATTTCGATAATATGCCCGAATTGCATACCCAGGATGGCTACTATGTTGTATGGATTGTTATGATAGTGGTTACCATAGGTATGGCAATTTACTTTAAAAGAAAAAGGTGGTTTTAATCAGAATATATTAGAATGAAGTTTACAAGTGATGTGTCGGGCAAAGAATTCCCGCAAAGAGAAAAGGTTGCTGCAACTTTAGTGCGCAAACCTTTGGTTGAAATGATTAAAAAAGACCA
>Ga0247806_10000679_pt1 | contig 19622 bp, 18 predicted proteins | sample UWRJL059202B1_FD_179935 | JGI IMG/M metagenome (GOLD analysis project Ga0247806, IMG submission 179935) | Plant litter microbial communities from Arlington Agricultural Research Station in Wisconsin, United States - UWRJ-L059-202B-1 | ecosystem: Environmental > Terrestrial > Plant litter >... | reverse complement strand
CTTCTATCCTAAAACACGCTCATATATTGTTGGGCTTAACATGAGTCTTTAATCTCAATCGAATTGAAAATGAAACTAAATATTACTATAGCTGCCCTGGCCTTATTAACGTTAGGGAGCTGCACTAAATTAGATGTCGCAGTAGAATCAAAGTTAACTACCGATAATTTCCCGAAATCTCAGGAGGCCTTCGTGGCTGCAACCGGAACTATATATCAAAAGTTTACGCGGAGTTATGGTGTTGATATCTGGCGCATGAATGAATTTACCACTGAAGAAGCCATTATTACGGCCAGAAATGGTGGTTACTATGATCAGGGGAGGTATATTTCCATGCACAAACACAGCTGGACAACAGCTGATCCTTCTGTAGAAGGTGCCTGGCAATGGGGTTACGCAGGAATAAGTGATTGTAACCGCGTATTAAGTTTATTAGATGCCGCGGAAGATAGTGAACTTAAAACTTTATTTATTAATGAAGTTCGAACCATGCGTGCCTTGTTTTATTTCTACATGATGGATATGTATGGCAATGTGCCGATTACCAGTTTTGGGACCTCAGAAAGCCCAACACAGTCGACCCGTGAAGTAGTATTTAACTTTATTGAAAAGGAATTACTAGAGGTCTCAGCAGGGTTATCAGCGCCAGCTACCGTAACGCAGGCTTATTATGGTCGCCCGACAGTTTGGATGGCCTATGCAATGCTTCAGAAAATGTACCTGAATGCAGAACAGTACACAGGTAAAGCAAGGTTGGCAGAGTCCGTAACTTACGGCGATAAAATCATTAAAGAATCAAAGCTGGCACTTGTGAGTGATTATAAGCAATTGTTCGCTGTAAATAACGGACCGAACAGTGAGACGATTTTCCCAGCTATTTATGATGCTAATTATTCGCCTGGAAATGCTTTTACGCGTTTTAGCCTGCACAGTACTTTGCGTGCTAAGTATAACTTGCCATTTAGTCCGAGTAACGCCATGTGTACTATCGCAGAGTTTTACAATACATTTAATTTACCTGGCGATGTACGTAATACTACCTGGCTTGCTGGTATTCAATATGCCGCAGATGGTGTAACGCCGATCATGAATGGAACGGCTCCATTAAACTTTACCCCAGAAATTATCATTAAAGATGAACCGACCATGGATGTAGGACCTGAAGTGAACGGGATTTCAATGGGTGTGCGTTCCATTAAATACTACCCGGATCCAAATACTAACAGCAGTACCCGTTTTCAAAATAACGATATGCCGGTTTTCCGACTGGCAGATGTTTACCTGATGAAAGCGGAAGCTTTACTTAAACAAGGTGCCAATACGGGAGAAGCCTTGACTTTGGTTAACCAGGTGAGAACACGATCAAAAGCACCGGCGCTTAGTACCTTGACTTTAGACCTTTTGCTGGAAGAAAGAGGACGGGAACTGGCATGGGAAGGCTGGAGACGTAACGATTTGATCCGCTATGGTAAATATGAAAATGCCTGGGGATTCAAAAAAGGAAATGAAGGTGCACATCGCCGGATCTTTCCTATTCCTGCCACTGAGCTTGTTTTAAATTCAAACCTAGTTCAAAATCCGGGTTATTAATCCGTTGAATACTTAAATGAAGAGAAGAGACTTTTTTAAAAATACCGCTATCACCGCTTTAGGGACTACCTTTTTAGGTCCCTTAAGCGCGTTAGCGGGAACAACAGAAACACACCTGGAAAGCGAGGATCTTTCTGAGCGTAGCCAGCTTAAAGATGATTATCCAGTGCATTTCCTGGCACTGGGCGATTGGGGGAGGAATGGTGCCGATCACCAGCTTCCTGTAGCGCGGCAAATGGGTAAGTGGGCGACAGAAAATCCCAATGATTTCATCATGGCACTGGGTGATAATTTTTATCCAAGGGGTGTTGTCAGCGAGCACGATCCATTATGGCACTATTCTTTTGAAAGTATTTACACGGAATTCCCTTTACAATGGGATTGGTATCCGATTTTGGGAAACCATGACTACATGGGTGATCCTGATGCGCAGGTGCGCTACAGTAAGGTAAGCAGGCGCTGGGTGATGCCGTCCCGTTATTATTCAAAAGAGATATCACTTAAGGGCAAAGGTAAATTGCTTTTACTCTTTATCGATACGAATCCTTTGATTCCGGAGTTTGCTGATAATGCCCATTATGGGCCCAATGTTGCAGGGCAGCAACCGGAAAAACAACTGGCATGGATCGATAAAAAGTTGTCTGAAGCGTCAGCTGATGTTAAATGGACCATGGTTATCGGCCATCATCCTATTTACACGGTAGGGCCAAGGATTAAAAACTATGATACCCTAGCAGTACGAAAGGCCCTGGAAGGTATTTTTGAAAAGCATAAAGTGGATGTTTACCTGTCGGGTCATGATCATTCCTTCCAGCACCTGGATATGCCTGGTGTTACCAAGCAATTTGTTTGTGGTTCAGGGTCAGAAGTCACTCCTGTTACTGCTGGAGTTCCATACAGCCGGTTTGAAGCAGCTGATTATGGGTTCATGTATTTCTCAGTTGATGAGCACCGATTAAATGCTAAAATGGTTAATTATACCGGTAAAGTCATTTATGAAACTACTTTAAGTAAATAGTACAATTTAATTAGTCCGGATGTAGCCTATGTTAATTGCAAACATGGGTTACTGCCGGACTTTTGTTTAGCCCCCTTTTAACAGATTCCTGACAATAAGAGGTAGTGGTTTTTATATATTTGTTTGCAAGGAATAGATTCCTGTCTAATATTGATGCTAATGAATAACGATAGAATGCAAGTAGAGATTTGGAGCGATGTGATGTGTCCATTTTGTTATATTGGAAAAAGGAAGTTCGAGAAGGCATTGGCACAATTGCCTGACCAGGATAATATTCAGGTGGTTTGGAAGAGCTATCAACTGGCACCGGATATGGTGACTGACCCTAATTTGAATATACACCAGTACCTTGCTGAACACAAAGGAATGAGCGTTAATGCAGCAAAGGCACTTAATGACCAGGTTACACAATTGGCCGCTGAAGTAGGGTTGGTTTACAACTTTGATCAATCGGTTGTCGCAAATTCTTTCCATGCGCATCGTTTCACACATTTCGCAAAGCAGTATGATAAACAACTAGAGGCAGAAGAGAAGCTGTTTCAGGCGTATTTTACGGAAGGAAAAAACATTGATGACTATGCTACCCTGGTACAATTAGGAACGGAGATAGGTTTAGATGCGGAATTACTTCATTTGGCTTTAACTAATGGAAGTTATGCAGATGACGTGCGGTCTGATATTTATGAAGCCCAGCAAATTGGTGTGCGTGGTGTGCCCTTTTTCGTGATAGATCGGAAATATGCCGTTTCGGGTGCTCAAGAAAGCGCTACCTTTCAGCAGGCTTTAGAAAAAGCGTATGCTGAATGGAGCGACCATTAATAAAAGCTTAAACGGTTGTTATTAACTGATTTCGAGTATGATCTTTCCGATGTGTTTGCTTGTTTCCATTAATTCATGCGCTTTATAGGCATCTTTTAGTGGGAAGGTGGCAGATGTGATGGGTTTGAAGTTTCCCGATGTTAATATAGGCCATACATTCGTTTGAATTTCTAAAGCTAAGCTAGTTTTGAAAGCTAACTCTCTATTGCGCAATGTGCTGCCTGTGAGGATAATGCGTTTCTGCATCAGCTTCATGATATTCAAAGTAACGATATTCCCGTTCATGGCGTTTATATAAACTAACCTACCTTCAGGTCGAAGGACATTGAGGTTTTTATCGAAATAATCGCCTCCAATGATATCAAGAATCACATCAACCGGGGACTCAGTTAATGCTTGCTCAAAATCATGTGTTTTATAATTGATAAAATTATCGGCACCCAGGTCTAAACAAGCCATTCCCTTTTCAGCTGAGCCAACGGTAACGGTAACTTTTGCGCCAAGGTGTTTTGCTAACTGAATGGCGGTAATTCCTATGCCACTGCTACCTCCATGAACCAACAAGGATTCGCCTGGCTGCAAGTTACCACGTTGAAACACATTACTCCAAACGGTAAATATGGTTTCGGGAAGCCCAGCGGCTTCTATGAAACTAAAGCCTTGCGGTATAGGGAGGCATAACCCTGAATCGGCCTTTACGTATTCAGCATATCCACCGCCAGCGAGTAAAGCACAGACCTGGTCGCCAACTTTCCAATCGCTAACGTCAGGGCCAACCTTTTCAATGATCCCAGCTACTTCTAATCCTGGTACATCTATTGATGCGCCGGGAGGCGCCGGATATTTTCCTTGTCGTTGAATCACATCCGGGCGATTGACACCTGCTGCTTTTACTTTGATAAGGACTTCATTATTATTTATTGTAGGGATTTTTCTTTCCTCCAGTTTTAATACTTCGGCTTTGCCATAAGTGGTAATGACTGCTGCTTTCATGATCGATAAATTAATTTAGGGCTTTTTTACTTCCATTACTGGACTGTGGTATAATACCACATGGAAAATGTTTATGAATTTTGTAAACTTTGTGTAACTACATGTTACGAAGAATTATCAATACATGCCGAATTAAATTGAGTTTTTCGATGAACAACTCCTTGCGCTAGTAGCAGGGAAATCCCCATAACTACCAAATGGATAGGGAAGTCACGCATGGACATTTTTCATGCCAATCTCTTTATTTATTGTTAAGTAATAAGTTATGTTCTAAAATTATATAATATTACACATTATGTATACATTATTTACGCAAAATACATTATTAAGTATGATTTTAGTTTTAGTAAGTGTAGTTTAGACCTAAATAAAATAGTCAGTATTTATATTTCTGATCACTAATTAGCACAAACCCTTCAGTGTGGGTTAGAAAGAGCGAAGCTATAGTCAAAAAGTTACCCCCATCAGTGACACCTTATCGTATTACTTATTATTTATTAACCTCATAAATAAAGCCACAATTTAATAGACCTTTTATGAAAGCATTATATCACGGCTTTTACCTTGTCCCTTTAGTGCTGTTTTTGAACTCCTGTGGTTCATATAAGCAGACCGCTTATTTTCAAGATGTAAATCGGCTTGTTGTCACGAAGGAGAAGGTTACTAATTATAAAGCACCTACAATTCAACCTGAAGATATGCTAAGTATCAACATCAGCAGTTTGAATCCTGAATCTTCTGCCGTTTTTAATTTTGCATCTAATCCCATGGCTAGCGTGACAGACAATATGGGAGGTTACCTGGTAAGTCAAAAAGACGAAATTCAGCTGCCTGTCATTGGAAGTTTTAAAACACAAGGGTTAACCACTGCAGAATTGAAGGAACAGATCACGGTAAAACTAATTCCCTACTTGAAAGAACCCGTAGTTATCGTCAAACTGATCAATTTTAAAATTTCTGTCATGGGAGATGTAGCTCATCCTGGTCTTTTTAAAGTTCAAAGTGAAAGACTTACCATTCCTGAAGCATTAAGTTTAGCGGGTGATTTAAACATGACAGCCCTGCGACAGATACTGATTATCAGAGAGAATGATGGGGAGCGACAGTATGTAACGGTTGATATGACAAAAAAAAGTTTGTTTAATTCGCCATACTACTATTTAAGAAATAACGACGTCGTCTATGTTGAGGCTGGTAAATCTAAGGATCCTGCCATTGGCCAGACTTATCAGAAGATAGGGTTGGCATTAGCAGTACTATCCGTCGCGGCCATTTTTCTAACAAGATAATTAATGAGTGTTCTTGTCATTTATCTAAAATATAAATTTTATGGAATTTAATTGGTATGCAGTTTACACAAGGGCAAAATGGGAAAAAAAGGTAGCCAGTCAATTGAATAAAATAAACATTGAAAATTATTGTCCTTTAAATAAGGTTGTGAGACAATGGAGTGACCGAAAAAAAACGGTCGAAGAACCCTTGTTTAATTCTTATGTTTTTGTATGCGTAACCGCTAAACAAATGAATAACATAAGAGATATTCACGGTGTGGTAAACTTTGTTTATTGGTTAGGAAAGCCTGCAGTAATACCTTTGGCTGATATACAATTGATTAAGCAGTTTTTAACTGAACATGAATGTGTGAAGATTGAACAAGCCTCTTTTAATCTTCAGGATAAAATCAAGATAGTTAGTGGGCCATTCACAGAAATGGAAGGCCAAATTCTCGCCATTAGCAAAAAGTCTATTAAGGTGCTGCTACCATCATTAAGATGTTTTATGACAGTAGAAGTAGAAAAGGAAAACGTAAACGTTCTTGAAAAATGTGATCATTCCATAGTATGACACTAAAGGCGAGTAAATTAATTACACAGCTACCTACTAAAGCTGCAAAATGAAAACAAATATTATTGATTATTCTTCCTTAAACACGCAATTACCAGGAGATAATATGGGCAACATAGGAATCAGGATTGCTAACTACCTCAAGTATTGGCCATTGTTTCTAATCAGCATTTCATTATGCATAGGATTAGGATACTTATATCTCCAAGCAACAAAGCCAGTGTATATGGTTAAAGCTAAAATTCTAATAAATGAAGAACGAGATAGTCCGCAGATTGAAAAGGCGCAGGCCTCAACCGAGGAGACAAAGAGAGTAAAGGATGAAATAGCAATATTGACCTCAAGAACATTAATGGGCAAGGTTGTAAGGGATCTTCACCTATGGATACAATACATCAAGCCAGAAAGGTTAAATGATATTGATATTTATGGCAACACACCGGTAACTTTCACTTTGATAGAACCTCTTCAACTAAAATCAGGGCATGTTTTGGAGGTAACCATAAAAGATGATAAAAGCTTTTTATTGAAACAAAGAAATTCCAGTACTAGTTTTCCTTATAACAGCCATATTAAAAGTGGTTGGGGGAACTGGAAACTGACACCTACATCAGATTTACAAAAATTCATTGGCAAGACTATTCGCATTCAATTAAATAATCCCGAGACGGTAACAGACCTATACCTCGATAAATTCGCTGCGACTATAGAAGGTGAGAAAAGCTCGGTTGCAGAACTGGTCATTGTAGATTCAAAGCCGAATAGAGGCGCAGACATCATTAACAACCTAATCACTGCATATAATTTTGCTTCAATTGAGTACAAAAATAAAGTAAGTCAAAGTACATTGAATTTTTTAGATGATCGACTGGCTGCTATTGCCGACGAACTAAATCATGTGGAGAAAAGGGTTGAATCTTATAAAAGCACCAGGGGAATCACGGACCTGACATCCGAATCGCAATTCTACCTGGATAATGTGAAGACCAATGATTCCAGATTAAACGAAGTTAATGTCCAACTTCAGGTAATAGATGAAATTCAACGTTATATAAATTCGCCAACCAATAAGGGAAATGCCCCGTCAACTGCAGGTATAGCCGATCCTGGCCTCAACTCCCTTATCAATCAGTTAACTAGCCTGGGGTTACAGAAAGATAAACTTTTAGCGAATACACCTGAAAACAACCCAGTTTTTGCACCATTGAACTTGCAAATTAAATCAACGAAAAGTGCCATCTACGGTAATATTACTGGTATTAAAAGGTCACTATTAACGACGAGAAACCAACTGAAAAAATATAACACTGGATTTGAATCCTCCATTAAAAAATTACCTGGACAAGAGCGTGAATATGTAAATATCAAGCGCCAACAAAGTATTAAAGAAGAACTATACATTTACCTTCTTCAAAAAAGAGAGGAAGCGGGACTAAGCAATTCGTCGAAGCTGCTTGAAAGCAGAATTGTTGACGAAGCACATTTTGGCCAGGCACAATTACCTAGCCCAGCCATTACTTATGCGCTGGCTGTCATTCTTGGGATTATACTTCCTAGTGCTTTTGTTTTTGCTAAGCTGACGCTTAATAGTCGAATAAACAATGCTCAGGAGATTGAAGAGGCGCTTACTGTTCCGATAATAGGTGAACTCGCTTTTCAAAATTTTATATCTCCAGAATTTGTTTTAAGTGGTCCAAGTTCCAGAACTATGCTGGCTGAACAATTTAGAATATTGCGAACAAAGCTCCGGCAAATTAATGGTAGAGATGGTAATGGCAAAGTAATTCTGTTAACATCAAGTATGCCGGGAGAGGGGAAAAGCATGATTGCAGGTAACCTTGGCGCTGTAATGGCGGCAACTGGAAGAAAAACTGTTATTCTGGATATGGACTTTAGAAAACCTCAACTTGCAAAGTTTTTTAACTTGTCTAACGAAATAGGGCTTAGCGACTATTTAAACGGCAGTGAGTTCAAAGAAAATATTATTCAGCCCTCACTTATTCATCCTGATCTTTATATTATAAATTCTGGGCCGGAGTCATCCAATCCATCTGAACTCTTGGAAAAACCAGCCTTAGCAGAACTATTTATGTGGCTACGGATACATTTTGACGAAATTATAATTGATACTCCACCAATTCAATTGGTTACAGATGCGATGATTATTTCAGAGTATAGTGATGTCAATCTGTATGTAGTTCGTTACGGCTATACGCATAAATCTGACTTACGGTTTATCAATCAGCTTTATAAAGATCAAAGTCTAAAAAATTTACACATCATTTTTAATGGTGTTACTTCGGTGGGAAGTTATGGCCGTAAGAATAAGTATGCTTATGAATATTACTCCAGTGCAAAACCAAAATTAAGACTTTCTCTATTGAGGAATAAATAAGGAGAATCAATTTCTTTTACGCGCAAGGCATACATTAACATTCTTCTCCTAGAAATGGTCAGCTAATAACCATTTGCAATTACAGTCAATCAATAAATTAATTAAAGTATCATGGTGAACGTAGGCATAATAGGTTTTGGTTATTGGGGACCGAACTTAGTAAGAAATTTCAATTTAGTTCCTGATTGTAACGTGGTTGCTGTTGCAGATACGCGTACAGAACGTTTAATCCAACTGGGATCCCTATATCCCCATATAAAAGGTCTTAATAATGCCGACGACCTAATTAATGATCAAGATATCGATGCCATAATTATCGCTACTCCGGTATTCACTCATTTTGAGCTAGCGAGGAAATCACTTTTACAAGGTAAACATGTGTTGCTTGAAAAGCCTATGACTTCTTCTGTGATTGAGGCGGAAATATTGATCAATATCGCCGAACAAAGAAACCTTTTGCTCATGGTAGACCATACTTTTTTGTATACAGGGGCTGTAACGAAAATTAAGAGTCTTATGGAGCAAGAAGAATTAGGTTACATTAAATATTTGGATTCGACACGTATAAATTTAGGTCTATTTCAGCCAGATATAAATGTTTTATGGGATTTGGCGCCTCATGACATATCAATTTTGAATTACCTAATTAAAGAAGAGCCCTATAGTGTTAACGCGATAGGAACGACTCATACAAACAATCAAATTGAAAATATTGCCTATTTAACAATTAAATATAACTCTGGCTTCATCGCCCATTTTAATTGTTCGTGGACAAGTCCTGTAAAGCTAAGAATGATGCTTATTGGTGGTGATAAAAAGATGATTGTATATAATGATGTGGAACCTACTGAAAAGATAAAAATTTACGATAGTGGTTACAACCATTCCAGAAATGATGACAAGAACAAGATACTGGTTGACTATCGGATTGGTGACATTCATGTTCCAAAATTAAATACGACAGAAGCCCTTTTTGAGATGGCATCAGATTTTATAACCTGCTTATCAACAGGTAAAAAACCGAAATCTTCCTGCATGATTGGTTTAGATGTGGTAAAGATTTTAGAAGCATCTAACAAGTCAATTAAAAATAATGGATGTGAGGTGATATTATCAGAAAATAACAAGGTAAAACGAGAAGACACCCAAGTGTTAACAAATTAATATGGAACTAGTCACGATGATTAATGAAAGGCAATGTCTCTCTGATGTTAAATTAGGCGATGATGTGCAAATTTTCAATTTTGTAAATGCTTACGGGTGTTCAATTGATGACGGAAGCAAAATTGGTGCATTTGTCGAAATTCAAAAAGGTGTTACCATAGGTAAAAATTGCAAAATATCTAGTCACTCCTTTATATGTGAGGGCGTACATGTGGGTAATAACGTATTTATCGGTCATAATGTGACTTTTATAAATGATAGGTTTCCTCGTGCAACTAACATAAACGGTGACTTGCAAACAGAAGAAAACTGGGAATGCATAGAAAGTTTTGTTGAAGATGGTGCCTCAATTGGTTCCAGTGTGACCATTATGTGTGGGGTTCGTATCGGAAAAAATTCGATCATTGGTGCTGGTTCTGTCGTGCTTGAAAACGTTCCAGAGAACACTATTTATGTTGGAAATCCAGCTAAGTTTCTTAGATCCATTAACCAAGTAAATATTTAACGATGGCTTTTACAGAATTGAGTGAAAAAATCCCTTGTTTGGATTTATTGAAACAACATGTGCAGATTAAAGGGGAAATATTTAGTGCTTTTGAGAGGGTTTATGACCTTGCTTCTTTTTCAGGAGGCTCTTTTGTAGAAGATTTCGAACTAAAGTTTGCCGATTTTTGCCAAACATCGTACGCAGTCGGTGTAAATAACGGGACATCTGCTTTACATCTATCTATGATCGTGCTGGGCATTGGCGAAGGAGATGAAGTTATTATTCCTGCGAATACTTTTATCGCGACGGCTTGGGGTGTCTCTTACACTGGTGCAACTCCTGTTTTTGTCGATTGTACTACCGATACCTGGCAAATAGATATAAACCTTATTGAACAAAGCATTACCCCAAGAACCAAAGCTATTGTAGGTGTACATCTTTATGGTCAGCCTTTTGACATTGATGGTATTAAATTTATCTGTAAAAAACATAATCTTCATTTTGTTGAAGATGCTGCACAAGCGCATGGTGCAAACTATAAGGGGAGTCCTGTTGGGGCCTTTGGCAATATGGCATGTTTTAGTTTTTACCCTGGAAAGAATTTGGGGGCATGTGGTGAGGCTGGCGGTATCACAACCAATAATGAAGCCTATTATAAACAGCTTTTAAGTTTAAGAAATCATGGGTCAACAGTGAGGTATTACCATGACCAAATAGGGTACAATATGAGAATGGGTGGCTTGGAAGCGGCATCTTTAAATGTCAAACTTAAGTATCTACCTAGTTGGAATGACCGTCGCAAGGTGATCGCCGGTTTATATAACAAAAACATTAAAAATCCAAGAATAAGGATGCAATTGCAGCCACAATGGGCAGATTCGGTTTATCACCTCTACGTAATTACTACAGAGAATAGGGATGAACTAATTACTTATTTGAATGAAAATAATATAAAGGCTGGATTACATTACCCCATTCCATGCCATCTTCAAAAAGCTTATGATCATTTAAATTACAAAGTAGGAGATTGCCCAAATGCAGAATACTTAGCCAGCCATTGTTTATCCCTTCCTATGTATGCAGAGTTAACAGATGAAGAGATAGGTCATGTTATCGAAGTTGTAAACAATTTTTAAATGAAGAAAAAGTTAATCATCTTTCCTTTCAATGGGAATGGATTAGAAGCATTAGACTGCATCAATCATGACGAATATGAGTTTTTGGGTTTTGTTGATGATGATGTTAGTAAAAAGTCTGATAATTATGAGATTTTCAAAAGAGATATCATAAAAAAACATCAAGAGATTTTTCTTTTAGCTGTACCAGGTAGTTCTTTGTCATTTCAGGAACGAATTGCTATAATAGAGGCCCTTAACATAGATAAATATCGATTTATAACCGCTATTCATCCGAATGCTTCTATTGGCAGAAATGTTCAGATCGGTTATAATTGTTTGATCATGGCAGGAGTAGTAATCACCAGCAACGCGCAGCTACATAATCATATTTGCATTTTACCCAATTCAGTTGTCCATCATGATGTTATCATCGATAGCTATACGCTGGTTGGAAGCAATGTTCTATTAGCCGGGGGAGTATCAATTGGCCGCAATTGTTATATAGGTAGCGGTTCAAACATCATTAGTGGAATACATATAGATGATTGCGCTTTAGTTGGTTTAGGTAGCAACGTATTAAAGAACGTAGCACAATACTCCAAGGTGGCTGGAAATCCAGCAAAATTGATAGGTAACTTAGAAACAGCCCAGCCTATAAATAACTCATAGCTAGTGCCATATATAACAGTCATTTATAATACAAACCTATATTAATATGAACGTTTTGTTGTCGCATCCAACTGGAAATAGTAATGTACGGGCAGTCATTGCGGCACTAAACTCAAACGGTTTACTTGCAGAATTTAACACAACATTGGCAAGCCCGAATAGTGCCTGGTTTAAATACATGCCTAAGAAGTTGATCGCCCAAAGTTCGAGAAGAATATATCCTCTACAATCGAATAAACTCGTTACACATCCGTTTTTTGAATTGGCCAGGCTGTCTTTACCTGCTTTAGGTTTGAGAAGATTAATGACCGATGAGAATTGTTGGGCAGGTATTGATTCCGTATATAAGAATTTCGATAAAGCAGTTGCCAAAAGGCTAAAATCACAGGTCAAGAAAAAACAAATTACTGCAGTTTATGGATACGAGGATGGCGCGCTCCATACTTTCATACAAGCAAAAAAAATAGGTGTAAAATGCATATATGATCTCCCAATCGCTTATTGGGAAACTGGCCGAAAGCTGATGTTTGAAGAAGCAGAACGTCTCCCAGCTTGGGCAGGCACCCTTGGAGGGGGCATTAAGGATTCAGCAGAAAAACTAGACCGAAAAACAAGAGAGTTAGAACTGGCTGATGTCGTTATTGCACCTGGAGAATTCGTTATAGATTCTTTACCGGACTGGGCAAAAACAAAACAACTCTTGATGACGCCTTTTGGTTCTCCTTCTACCGGGGTCAATTTAGAAACATTACAGGAAACTAGAAACAAACGGAAGCTTCGCGTGCTTTTCGCCGGTACGATGAGCCAGCGAAAGGGTTTAGGGGATTTGTTCTCTGCAATGAAACTTCTCAATAGAAATGAAATTGAACTTGTTGTCATGGGATCATTGATGGCGCCTTTAGAATTTTATAAGAAGCAGTTTCCTGATTTCACATATTTACCTGGACGTCCTCATGATGAGGTATTAAGCTTAATGCGTACATGCGATGTTTTATGTTTGCCATCAATTGTTGAGGGACGTGCCCTAGTTATGCAAGAAGCCATGAGCCAGGGTATGCCCATAATTATTACAGCCAATACCGGAGGTGCGGACTTAATAGAACCTGGTAAGACAGGGTTTTTAGTGCCCATTCGTTCCTCGGAGGCAATAGCAGAGAAATTAAACTGGTTTCTGGAAAATAAGTCAAAAATTCCAGAGATGGGTAAAATGGCTCAACGGCATGCCGCTAAATACACTTGGGAAAGGTATGGATCTAAAATCGTAGCGTCTCTTTTAACGTGCTAACCACAATTGCAGATGCTGCCTATTACACAATATATGAACACAATTGCTGTATCTTCTAATTCAAGACAAAAGGTTAGTGATCGTAAAACTGTTGAAGTTGTCACAGGAATTTTGAGAATTAAACAGGCCGTATGGCTATATTTTTTACTGTTGATCTTTGAAGGAGCTTTACGCAAGTGGATTCTTCCATCCCTAGAGGGTCCGCTGCTCATTATAAGAGACCCATTAGTATTGTGGATTTTAATAATGGCCTGGAGATATGGACTTATAGCCATAAATTCTTATATCATAGGTATGTTTTCCATAGGTGTAATAGGCGTATATGCTGCCTATTTTTTCGGACATGGGAATTTACTTGTCGCACTATATGGCGCCCGCATATTACTTTTTCATTTTCCTTTGATTTTTGTGATTGGACGAATTTTTGACCATAATGATGTCATCAAAATAGGAAAAGCAACTTTGTTAATGGCGATTCCAATGTGTTGTCTGATTATGCTGCAATTTTATAGTCCACAGACGGCCTTAGTCAACTTGAGTGTAGGAGGAGAACCTGGCGGTGGATTTAGCGGTGCAAACAATTTCTTCCGTCCTCCAGGTACATTTTCCTTCACCAATGGCAATACACTGTTTTTTAGTTTCACCACCTGTTTCATCCTGTATTTTTGGTTTAATTATAAAACTATTAATAGGGTAGTCTTAGTGGCAGCAACGTTAGCGCTGCTACTTGCAATTCCATTTTCAATCAGTAGAGGATTGTTTTTCCAGGTTATAATCTCGTTGTTATTTGCCGCTTTCGCTGTTATGTTCAAACCTAAATTCCTTGCAGGGGTGTTTCTCATCATCGGTGGATTAATTTTGACTTTCATTCTTTTACAATCTACGCCATATTTTAACACGGCTACGTCTGCTTTTACTTCACGATTCACAAGTGCAAACAAAATTGAAGGAGGTGTTAACGGGGTTCTATTTGGTAGGTTTCTTGGTGGTATGACAAAAGCAATTTCATTTTCCTCCAATGAACCTTTTTTTGGTTACGGAATAGGAATGGGGACAAATGCTGGAAGCATGCTTTTAAAGGGAGGGCGTTATTTTTTAGTTGCCGAAGATGAGTGGGGAAAAGTTATTGGAGAATTAGGACTAGTTATGGGGTTAACCGTGATATTCTTTCGTATGAAATTAGCTTTTCAAATCTCATTAAAGAGTTATTCAAGTCTTTTAAAAGGGAATGTAATGCCTTGGATGCTTCTTAGCTTTGGTGTGCTTAGTCTAGCTCAGGGTAGTTGGTCTCAACCTACCTCCCTAGGTTTTTGTACATTAATTATAGGATTAATACTAGCCTCTTCTAAAACAGTCTCACATTCAAGAAATCGAAATTTTTATTTACAAAATTAGCTTATTAGCATTTATCGTGGATATTGTTTTTTTTAGCCATCCTAAGTTTCTCCACCTTCGTTCCATGGATAATTTCTCGGAAATGCTTGTTACCGGGATGAGGAATAGAGGACATAATGTCCAACACTGGACACCGGATCCGGTATTATCTAAGTTTACTAAAAGTAGATTCGTAGGAAAATGGTTAGGATATATTGATCTGTTTTTGATCTTTCCAAGTAAAACGCGCATACGAATAAAGAAATGCAAGGTTAATACGTTATATGTTTTTACCGATCAGGCACTCGGGCCATGGGTGCCCATGGTTAAAGAATATCCACATGTAATTCACTGCCATGACTTTCTTGCCTTAAGCTCCGCACTAGGTGAGATTTCTGAAAATCGAACGAGTTGGACTGGCAAACTTTATCAACGTTTTATTCATCGCGGATATGTATATGGTAAGAACTTTATCTCAGTTTCAGAAAAGACACAGGAACAACTGAAAAGATTTCTTCAAACAGCACCTCTTCAATCTACAGTAATTTATAATGGCCTAAGAGAAGGTTTTTTGCCATATGAACCTGATAAGGCCAGGGCTATGATTGAATCACGGACAGGTATAAATACGTCATTAGGCTACCTGCTACATATAGGTGGCAATCAATGGTATAAAAATCGAATTGGGGTTATAGAAATTTATAACGCCTGGCGAGCAAATAGCCTGTTAAAATTACCGCTGTTGCTGGTCGGTGACGCTCCATCTACAGATTTGAGGGAAATATTTAATCTGTCTCCCTTTAAGGATCATATTCACTTCTTGTCTGGAATGGATGATGATTTTCTTCGTTTTGCATATGCTGGCGCCTCTGTGTTTCTATTTCCGTCATTTGCGGAAGGGTTTGGCTGGCCCATAGTTGAAGCCATGGCTTGCGGATGTAAAGTGATAACCACCAGGGATGCGCCTATGACAGAGGTTGCCGGTCACGCAGGATTCTATATTGCCAAGCGACCAAAACAGAGGGTTGAAATTGAGGAGTGGTCTAAAACAAGTGCTGGTGTTGTGGAGAATGTCATTAACCTGGGCACAAAGGAAAGTGAATCTGCGGTTAGCATTGGAATTGAAAATGCTAAAAGGTTCGATGCTTGCATAGCGTTAAATAAAATAGAAATTACTTATAAGAATATCCTTACGCAAACAACGAACTGATCCACCTATATCTTAAATATGATGTTAAATACGGATACACATACAGGTCCCTCGTTTTCAATACGTAATCGTATTTATCGGGTATTATGGAATGTGGTAAGTTTACTGTTGTTTCACACGTCCCCCCGACCATTTCATAAGTGGAGAGCTTTCTTATTAAAAATTTTTGGCGCCAAAATAGGGAAGGGCGTACACGTTTATCCCGGAACCAAAATTTGGGCGCCGTGGAATTTAGAACTTTCTGATGAATGTGGCATTGCAAAAGGCGCTACGCTTTATTCTCAGGGTAAAATATTCATTGGCCGGCGTTCGGTTATATCTCAAGGCGCGCATTTGGTGACCGGAACTCATGATTACACAAAAGCTGGATTTCCGCTGGTTACGAGGCCAATTCATATTGGTGACCACGTTTGGATTGCAACTGATGCATTTATTCACCCCGGCGTCACTATTGGAAATGGTTGCGTTATAGGTGCCAGATCTGTTGTTACACAAGATATGCCCAACTGGAAAGTATGCGCAGGACATCCTTGTAAACCCATAAAAGATAGGATTTTAAATTAAATAGATTGATGAAAACCACATTAATGCAGCAGACTCCCTTACAAAAAATAAATGGGACGATTAATATAAAGCATTCGGGTCCCGATTATTCCAACTCCATATTAGATCTAACCATTGTCATTCCTGTCAGAAACGAAGAATTAAATCTTCCTAAATGCCTGGAGGCGATTGGAAAAGACCTAGCCCGACATATTGTTGTGATTGATTCTGGTAGCAATGATCGAACAAAAGAAATTGCCCACAGTTATGGAGCTGAAGTGATCGATTTTAAATGGAATGGAAAATTTCCGAAAAAACGCAACTGGTATTTAAGGAACCATCATTTAAAAACTAAATGGGTGTTATTTCTGGATGCCGACGAATACCTGACGCCCGAATTTAAATCAGAATTGCAATCTACATTATTCCAAAGTGATAAAGCCGGGTATTGGCTGAATTACTCAGTCTATTTTTTGGGTAAGCAATTAAAGGGTGGCTATCCTCTGCGGAAGTTAGCGCTATTTCATGTAGGATGCGGGGAATATGAGGAGATCGATGAGCAGGAATGGAGCAAATTAGACATGGAAGTGCATGAACACCCCATCATAAATGGTAAAGTTGGATCGATAAAAAGCAAAATTGATCACCAGGATTTTCGTGGGACTGGAAGTTTTGTTCTTAAACATAATGAATATGCAAGTTGGGAAGCGGCGAGATTTTTAAAGGCGACCACTATCCCGAATGCCTCATTAAACTGGACCTTTAAACAGAAAGTAAAATATCGCTTGATGCGCAGTATATTCCTGGTGCCTATATTTTTCTTTGGCAGTTTTATTGTCTACCGCGGTTTTCGCGATGGTGCGCAGGGATTTGCACACGCTATATTAAGAATGTCGTATTACATGCAGATTTATTGCAGGATTCAAGAGAACAGAAATAATTCTTGCTAAAGCCACCCTGGCTTTCTTCCAGAACGTTCATTCCACAGCATAATTAAAATATTAAATTTCACCTAATCCATTTTACGTATGAAAGATAGAATTAGTTCCTATTTAAAACCTGGGACACAAATTAAGCAAACGGGGAATTATTTGGAGTGCCCAATTCCAAATCCGTCCGAAGCCATTAAAGCAAATGCTTATTATTTCGGAAATTCTGAATGGGCGGAAGAGTACCTAACATATTGTCACAGAAGTGATTCTTTTAAAGATCGTTGGACAGCTGCCATGGGTGACTACACCAATAAAGTGATTGTGGATATAGGTTGTGGACCAGGAAATATCTTTGCGACACTAAAAGGAGCGCCAAAGCTACTAATTGGTATTGATGTAGCACCTACGTCGTTGGATTTTGCCTCTAAACTTGGCTATACACCACTTTTAGCTGACGCAACCAATCTTCCTTTTATTTCGGGATTTGCAGATATTGTCACCTTAAACGCGGCACTGCACCATTGTGAAAATATGGAAGCCGTTTTGATAGAAGCGGCACGCCTTGTAAAACCTGGTGGTATGCTAATCACTGACCATGATCCACAAAGAAGTGCCTGGGATTATAAAGGGTTAGCTAAATTGTTGTGGAATGGAAGGCTTTACTATTATAAAATTATTGGCCACGGTTTTCACAAAACCACAAGCCAGCAGAAATGGGGATTAGCTTGTGAAATACATCATAAGCCTGGGCATGGTGTGACAAGGGATATGTTCAATACCTTACTGAAACCCATGGGTTTTAAAGTAAATGTCTTTCCTCATAATCACGAAGTAGGCGCTGAAGTTTTAAAAGGCGAAAAAGGAAAAGCATCTTTCAAATATCGCTTTGGAAATTTGCTTTCCGGAAGAAATCCTAACGCTGATTCGAGTGCTTTAACGTTGATGTGTGTGGCAGAAAAAGCTGCCAGTTAGCAATGAAAGTTCTTTTCCTATGTGGCTCACTTGAACCTGGTCAAGATGGCGTAGGAGACTATACACGTAGGTTGGCTGGTGAAATAATTAGACAAGGGCATCAAAGCTTAATAATTGCTTTATATGACTATAAGGTGTCAGAGGTTTTGTGTACAGATGACTTTGACTTGAAACAGGTCATTAAAACATTACGAATACCGATATCCCTATCGTGGAAAAAACGCATTGAACTAATCCAAATTTGGATCCAGGAGAATGATCCAGACTGGATTAGTTTACAATATGTGCCTTTTGCCTTTCAAGAAAAGGGTTTGCCTTTCTTACTTGCTAGGCAATTGAAAAAAATAAGTCCGGGAAGAAAATGGCATATCATGTTTCATGAGATGTGGGTGCGCGACAAAGCTTTTAAGTTTAAAATTCTTGGCTCATTGCAAAAAATAATCGTTAAAAAAATGACCCAAAGGATTAATGCAAGCGTAATACATACACACTTACCCTTGTATTATAATGATTTAACTGAATTATCTATTCCAGTTAGAAAGTTACCGCTCTTTTCTAACTTTATAAGCGAATCGGTGCCAACTAACCCTGATAAAAGGACGTTAAGAGTTGGTTTTTTTAATTTAGTTAGTGAGGAGCCAAGAGTAATGGCCTTTTTAATAGAACTGTATAAGAAATCTATTAAAAGACATTTAAACTTTGAAATCTTATTGATTGGAGGAGCAACGGAATGCTTAAAATCTTTCGGGAATCAACTTGAAAAATTAGAGGAATTTAAGAATAGGATAAGATACACAGGGTTTTTGACTAATGAAATGATTTCCAAAGTCATAAGTACATGTAATGTCGGTGTAACACCAATGAATTTGTCTTCCGTAGGAAAGAGTGGTACATCTGCTGCTTTTTTATCACAAGGTATTCCGCTGGCTATCCCATTGGTAGACGATAAAGAACAGCCATTTTTTGACCGTAAATTACTAAAGGCACTACTTTTTGAACCTGATCTAGACAAACTTCTTGTCGCCAGTAATGCAGCTAAACACGCAAGAAAGTCCATAAGCTTAGTTCGCGTTACTGAAGTATTTCTGAAGGATTTGAAATTACATTCCAATTAAGTAGGTGTAACCTTTCTATAATTATTGTTTGAGTAAGGTCTATAACCTTGATTTAAAAAATGATTTTAGCATCAGTAAATCTAAGTGTTGGTT